>CETT01014804.1_pt1 | contig 14603 bp, 13 predicted proteins | sample 356361 | NCBI WGS metagenome assembly CETT01 (sample SAMEA2622429, study PRJEB7988) | marine metagenome | isolation source: saline water (ENVO:00002010), including | reverse complement strand
TAGAATAAGGTTTAGTTGTGATATTTGTTAAATATCTATAGATAGCAGGTTTTTTTTAATAATTTGTTTACTTTAATAAGATATATTCCTTATAATTGTAGTTGTCGAATGTTGGAGGTTGGCTTTTAATGATTCGTTTTAATACACTTACCTCCTTAATAATGCCCTTTGACATTTGGTATCCAAAAATAATTAAACGTAAAGGAGAAAAAAATGAATAAATCAGAGTTAATAGATGCAATAGCATCTTCAGCTAATCTTTCCAAAGCAGATGCAGGCAGAGCTCTAAATGCGGCCACTGATGCTATAACTGGTGCAATGGCTAGTGGTAACGGAGTCCAGTTGACTGGATTTGGTAGTTTCGTTGTTAGAGATCGTGCAGCTCGTACAGGTCGTAATCCTCAAACTGGGGCTGCAATTCAAATAGCGGCATCAAAGGTTGCGGCGTTCAAGGCAGGTAAAGCATTAAAAGACGCAGTTAATAACTAATTGATTCTTTAGAAATTATAAAAAAGGGCATCCATAAAGGGTGCCTTTTTTTTATAAGGCAATAAATCTATATAAATACCATTAGTATTTAATAGCTCAACAATATCGTTATGATAAAATACCCGCTTTATTTTATTATAGTGGAGATAAACTAATGGAACGCACTCTATCAATCATTAAACCAGACGCAGTTGCGAAAAACGTTATTGGTCAAATTTATTCTCGCTTTGAAGAGGCTGGATTTAGAATTGTGGCCGCAAAAATGTTGCACTTAGATGACGAGCTTGCTGGGGGCTTTTATGAAGTCCATAAGGAGCGACCATTTTATAATGACCTTGTAGATTTTATGACTTCAGGCCCAGTAATGGTACAAGTTCTTGAAGCGGAAAATGCTGTTATTAAGCACCGTGAAATTATGGGTGCAACTAACCCTAAAGAGGCTCAAGCAGGCACTATACGTGCTGATTTTGCAGAATCTTTAGATGAAAATGCTGTCCATGGTTCTGACTCACTAGAGAATGCAGCTATTGAGATCGAATATTTCTTTGGTAGTGACGGAGTCTGCCCAAGAACACGTTAGTTTGTTTGTATTATTTTTTAAAACAGCGCGGTCATTCTGCGCTGTTTTAGTTTAAGATACTTGGAATGTTAGAAAAAAATAATCTTTTAGGATTTACCCAGCAACAACTAAATGAGTTCTTTTCACAAATAGGTGAAAAACCATACAGAACAAGGCAGCTGATGCAATGGGTTTACCATAAAGAGGTGTATAACTTTAATGACATGCTTAACCTTAGTAAAAATTTAAGGTCAAAGTTATGTTCCCTTGCCAGTCTAGATTTGCCTAAAGTATCCAAGCAAAATTTTGCTTCAGATGGGGTAATAAAGTGGTTATTAGACCTTGGCTGTAATAACCAGATTGAAATGGTTTATATTCCAGAAAATGACAGAGGTACGTTGTGTATTTCGTCTCAAGTTGGCTGCTCTTTGGCTTGCACATTCTGTTCTACTGGTATGCAGGGCTTTAATCGCAACCTAAAAACTGAAGAAATTATTGCGCAAGTGGTCATTGCAAAACAGTATTTGAGTGACAACAATAAAAACATATCTAACGTTGTTTTTATGGGTATGGGTGAACCCTTACTAAATGAAAAGGCTGTTTTTGATGCTTGCAATATATTGCTAGATGATATGGCCTTTGGGCTTTCAAGGCGTAAAGTTACAATATCTACCTCAGGTGTTGTTCCTGCACTTATAAGGATGGCGCAAAAAACACCAGTAAGTTTAGCGATATCTCTACATGCACCCGATGACGAATTGAGAGATATATTGGTACCAATAAATCAAAAGTATCCGATAAAGTCTCTTCTAGAGGCTTGCAATAATTACCTTAATTCTGGCGATCAGCAGCGCCACATTCTAATTGAATATGTCATGCTTGATGGTATAAATGATACTTTTGAACATGCAAATAAATTAGTAAAATTATTAAAAGGTATGCCGACTAAAGTTAATTTGATTCCATTTAATACATTCGAAAAAACACAATATAAAACATCAAAAACGGCTACAATTAAACATTTTCAAGATATTTTACATAAATCTGGTATTCGTACTATGACTAGGCGTACCCGAGGAGAGGGCGTTGATGCGGCATGTGGTCAACTTGCGGGAAAAGTTATAGATAAAAGCAATAGATCATTAAAAAATAATGGACGGAATTGACTACTACCCATACCACAGCAAGATAAAGTATAAGCCAAAATTATTGATAATCTTTATATTATTGATTGCTTTGCTTGTCTCTTATATGTTGTTTACCAAAGAAAAAGTAATAACTAATGATGAGCCCGGTCTTATATTTATTAGTGAGCCAAAAAAAATATTACCTAACGATATTAAGGCAAGTAAAGTTGAGGAAGTGAATGTTAGTGCAATTCAAGAAACGATATATGAAATAGAACAGCTAGACGAAGTATCGCAGGTTCATAATAAATTATCTGACAAACAACAATAAGTATGAAGCCAATTCATAAAATTACTAGAAGAAAATCAAAACAAATTTTTGTTGGAGATGTCGCTGTAGGTGGAGACGCTCCAATTTCAGTTCAAAGTATGACTAACACAAATACTTGTGATATTGACTCTACTGTTAGCCAAATTAATGCAATAGCTAGTGCAGGTGCCGATATGGTCCGTGTATCTGTACCCACAATGGATGCTGCAGAGTCTTTTAAAGAAATAAAAAAACTGTCAAATATTCCTATTATTGCAGACATACATTTTGATTATAAAATTGCTCTAAAGGTTGCCAAGTATGGTGCAGACTGTTTACGAATTAATCCAGGCAATATAGGCAGAGAAGACCGTATTAAGGAAGTTGTTGAATCTGCAAAAGACAACAATATACCTATACGAATAGGTGTTAATGCTGGATCATTAGAGAAAGATTTACAGAAAAAATATATTGAGCCAACTCCAGAAGCAATGGTAGAGTCTGCTTTTAGACATATTGATATATTGAACAGGCTAAACTTTGATAACTATAAGTTGTCTCTGAAAGCTTCAGATGTTTTTATGACAGTATTTGCATATAGACAGTTATCCTCACAAATAGATAACCCTCTACACTTGGGAATTACAGAGGCTGGTTCATTTCGTTCTGGCACTGTTAAATCTTCTATTGGCTTAGGTATGTTACTTGCAGATGGGATAGGAGATACAATACGTGTATCTTTGGCGTCTGACCCGGTAAATGAAGTTAAGGTAGGTTTTGACATATTGAAGTCCCTTAATTTGCGAAAAAAAGGGGTAAATTTGATTGCCTGCCCGTCATGCTCTAGGCAGAAATTTGATGTTATCTCTGTAGTTAATGAACTTGAATCCAGACTAGAAGATATAACCGAGCCTATAGATGTGGCAGTTATTGGTTGTGTTGTTAATGGCCCTGGAGAAGCAAAAGAGGTCTCTATTGGTTTAACTGGAGGTAGTCCAAATCTTCTTTATGTTGACGGCAAGACCCATTCAAAAATTAGCAATAAATCTTTAGTTGATGAACTTGAAAAACAAATTAGAGGAAAGATTAATACCTTCTAAGTTTTCTTTTATTGCGCATATTTCTGTAAATTAATTGTACTATCCAATATCCAAGCAATGAACCTATAATTGAGAATAACAGATTTCCAAGTAAGAATGGCTGCCAAATAGGACCAAATACTTCGCCAACTCTATTTAACATTTCTAATATGTCACCCTTACCTTGGTACACATATTGGATAGATTGCATAAAGTTTTTTTCAATTGGAGTGTCCAATATCATGGCACCCAGTTTATATGCTAAATAGAAGATAAATGGCATTGTTATAGGATTAGAAATCCATACTAAAGCTATAGATATTGGCAAGTTTGCTGAAAATATTATTGCACTTGGTGCTGCGATAAGCATTTGAAATGGTACTGGAATAAATGTGCAAAATAGACCAACAGCAAATGCCTTAGATATTGAGCGTCTATTAAAATTCCAAAGACTAGGGTCATGTAGATGCTTAGAAAGCCAGCCCAGATTTTTATGGCTTTTTATTTCTGAGGCCTTTGGGCTAAATCTTTTTAGGGTTTTTTTCATTTTTCTGCAGCATTTACTATAGTTTCAGAGTTAATTCCATACAAAGCGTAAAGTTCATTTTGGGTTCCTTGCTCACTGAACTCGTCTGGAAGACCAAGAATAGTTAACGGTGTTTTTATGTTGTTCCTCTGTAAGCATTCACTAATCGCACTTCCAGCTCCTCCACTAACTACATTATCTTCAATGGAAATCAGTCTTTCGTGATTTAAAGATAATTCTTTAATTAATTTTTCATCTAAAGGCTTAATAAATCTCATGTCAACAAGAGTTGCATTTATTTTTTCTGCTGCAATCAGTGCCTCTTGCATAGTCGTTCCGAAAGATAAAATGGCATTTTTTACACCTTTTTTGATGATTTTGGCTTTCCCAATTTCTATTACATCTGAAGACTGGTATTCAGCTTGCTGGGATTGACTTCTTGGGTATCTTACACAGACTGGACCTTCAGTAATAAATGCAGTATTCAGCATTTTGTACATTTCTTGAGCGTCACTAGGCGCCATAATTACTAAATTTGGAATACACCTTAAAAAGCTTAAGTCAAAACTTCCAGAATGTGTTGCTCCGTCAGCACCTACTAATCCTGCACGGTCAATTGCAAAAACCACATTAAGATTCTGTAGGGCAATATCATGAATAAGTTGATCGTATCCCCTCTGCAAAAAAGTAGAATAAATCGCAACAATTGGTTTAAGGCCCTTCGTTGCTATACCGCCAGCAAAAGTTATTGCATGCTGTTCCGCTATACCTACATCGAAGTATTGGTTAGGGAATTTTTCTACAAATTTCATCATTCCTGAACCCGCAGACATGGCAGGAGTTATAGCTATTAAATGTTTATCATTTGATGCCTTATCGATAAGCCATTCTCCGAAAACTTCGCTATAGCTAGGCAAAGACGAGCTACCTGAGGATGATGGAGATATGCCGTGAAACTTTTGTGGGTCTTTCTCAGCAGTTTCCAGCCCTTGCCCTTTTTTGGTAATCACATGCAGCATTCTTGGGTGGTTTTGGTCTTTGAGGTTTTGTAGAGTTTTAATTAATGAAGATATGTCATGACCATCAATAGGGCCAAAATAATTAATCCCAAGCTCTTCAAACAATGTGCCAGGTAATATCATTCCTTTTAAATGCTCTTCTGACCTTTTAGCAAGCTCATGCATTAATGGCATTTTCTCTAGAAAACCTAGAGACTTAGATTTCATTGTTGAATACACCTTTCCTGACATTAGTCTGGTTAGATATTTACTCATTGCCCCAACATTTTTGGAAATACTCATATCGTTATCATTTAAGATAATCAAAATATCTGCATCACTATCGCCTGCATGATTTAGAGCCTCGAAGGACATACCACCAGTTAGAGCTCCATCACCAATAATAGCTATAGATTTATTGTCTTTGCCTTTTATCTTATTTGCGACTGCAATTCCAAGAGCGCTACTGATAGATGTGCTTGAATGTCCAGCACCAAAAGCATCATGCTCACTTTCAGAAATTTTGGTAAAGCCTGAGATTCCATCTTTTTGCCTTAAGGTATGCATTCTACTATGCCTACCAGTAAGAATTTTATGTGTGTATGCCTGGTGTCCAACGTCAAAAACAAGACTATCTTCAGGTGTATCAAAGACATAATGCAGGGCAATAGTTAGCTCAATGGTTCCAAGGTTTGGAGCCAAGTGGCCACCTGTTTTTTGGACGTTTTCAATTAAAAACTCACGAATCTCACTCGCTAAAGATTGGAGCTGCTCTATGTCGAGCTTTTTAATATCTACTGGTGAATTAATATTTTCGAGCACTAACTTGTCTACCTATAAAAAACAACATTATACTTCATAGGGATATTAAATTACCAAGACGGTCTGCGAATTTTTTTGGTAGAGTCTTTTTGAATGTTTTTACTTTTAATTTTAATTCTTTCATCAAAATTTCTAGCAATAAATCCCAGCTCTGGGTTTATCTCTTGCATCGGTATCCATACACGATAGCCACTACCTTTTGCCACCTCTATATCTTCTTTATGTTCGGTAGTTATTGATTCAACTACAGTATTAAAACAGCCATTAGGAAGGATAACTTCAATTGAATCACCAACACTGAATTTATTTTTAGCTTCAATGAACGCCATACCATTTTTATAGTCTAGAATTTCGCCAACAACTTGTTGCTTGTTTGATCTTGAGTAATTATCAAAGTATGTTTGTAATTCTTCTGGCTGATGGCGACGATAAAAACCATCGGTATAACCCCTATTTGCTAGATTTTCTAATACACCAAATGCATCAGGATTGAATTCCCTGCCAGCTACAGCATCGTCTATCGCTTGTGAGTATACTTGGGCTGTACGTGCTGCATAGTAGTGAGACTTAGTGCGACCTTCAATCTTTAATGAATCAATACCCATAGTGGTTAGAGTATGTACATGCTCAATTGCTCTTAGATCTTTCGAATTCATTATATAAGTACCATGCTCGTCTTCATAAGCCGGCATTAACTCTCCAGGCCTTCCTTCTTCCTCCAAAAGTACAACCTTGTCTGTTTCATTTTTTATTTCAATCGCTTTAATGTCGCCTTCAATGGTTTCTTTTGCTTCAGTAACATCATACTTCCAGCGACAAGAGTTAGTGCAAGAGCCTTGATTGGGATCTCTATGGTTGAAATATCCAGATAAAAGACATCTTCCAGAATAAGCAATACATAATGCGCCATGAACAAACACTTCAAGCTCTATATCTTGACATTCCTGACGGATTTCTTTGATCTCATCTAGGGATAGTTCACGAGAAAGAATAATGCGACTAATTCCTGAACTTTTCCAAAATTTTACTGTTGCGTAATTGATGGTATTGGCTTGCACAGATAAATGTATTACTTGATCAGGAAATTTCTCTTTGACCATCATAATAAGTCCAGGATCTGCCATAATAAGGGCGTCAGGACTAAGCTCAATTATTGGCTCAATGTCCTTCATATAGGTTTTAATTTTGCTATTATGAGGGATAATATTTGAGGCAACAAAGAATTTTTTATCGCTCTTGTGCGCCTCTATAATCCCCTTTTTTAGGGTATCAAAATCAAATGAGTTATTTCTAACTCGTAAACTATATCTGGGTTGACCAGCATAAACTGCATCAGCACCATATGCATATGCATAATGCATATGTTTTAAACTTCCTGCTGGCGATAGTAGTTCTGGTCTATTCATGAAATGCATTTTATCACGAGAGGCCTGTAAATACCCTCATGTATAATGTCCATTCCATGTATTTAAGAAGCGACATAACAAGATTAAAAGAAGATTTAACTATTAATGCTAAATTGCTAGGTCACGAGTTAATCCTGAAAACTAGATGGGGTGTTTTTAGCCCTAGAGCTATAGATGAGGGGACTTTGCTGTTTATGAAGTATCTAGACATAAATGAGCATGATAAGTGCCTAGATTTAGGATGCGGATATGGACCAATTGGGTTGGCGGTAGCTAAGTCTTGTAAGAATGGTGAGGTACACATGGTTGATAAGGATTTTGTTGCAATTGAGCTATCAATTATCAATGCAAAATTAAATAAAATTAATAATGCCCATGCTTACTTGTCAGATGCATTTTTAAATGTAAATAAAAAAGAATACTTTGACCAGGTATTGTCTAATGTGCCTGCCAAAGTAGGAAGAGAGCAGTTAAGTATTATTTTGTATGATGCTTACGATTCGCTTAAGCCAGGGGGCAAGATTACCTTTGTTACAATTAATGGTCTAAGAGATTTTGTAAAAAATAACTTTAGGTCAGTTTTTGGAAACTACAAGAAACTCAAGCAAGGACAAAAGTACACTATATCTCAGGCTACTAAAGTGCAGTAATATAAAATATGAAGCATAATAAGAGTAAAATGTTAAGCTATTTTTAAACAGATTAATTGGAGTATTAATAATGGATGTAATGGAAAAAATTCAACAGCAAGTAGATAGTGCTGCGATAGTTATATATATGAAAGGAACACCGCAATTTCCACAGTGTGGTTTTTCTGCAAGAGCTGCACAAACTCTAGCTTCCACCGGGGTTGAATTTGCTTACGTAAATATTTTTGAAGACCAAGAGGTATTCCAAAGCCTTCCAGAATTTGCAGATTGGCCAACTTTTCCACAAATTTACTTTAATTCAGAGTTAGTAGGGGGTGGAGATATCATTATTGAGATGGCTGAAATGAATAGTCTCAAAGGTGCCATGGAAGAAGCTGTAGAGAAATTTAATAGCAATTAAGCGTTATAAGCTATGAAGTTTATAGCCGTTCTCTTTTAGCCACTTTATACTGTTCTTATATTCAGGCAATATACTGGCAACTAAAGCCCAAAACATCTTTGAATGGTTCTTATATACTGTATGAGCTAGCTCATGCACAATGACGTAGTCAATTACAGCTACAGGAGCCATTATTAATAGATAGTTAAGGTTTATGTTGTTTTCTTTACTGCATGAACCCCACAAGGTTTTCTGAGCCTTTATTCTAACCTTATTGTATTTAAGCTGGAAAGTATCAGCATAATAGTTGAGCCTTGGAATTGCTATTTTTGTGAATGCAGATTTATACCACTTCAAGAAATCTTCTTTATCGCCTATAGAAGAAATAAATGATTTACCATCAAATAGCAATGCTTTGATTTGTTTAGATAAAATTAGAGGATAGAGATTTCCAAGGTATAAAAAATCTTCATTTTCAATATATCTATGTTTTGAGACAATATTTGACTGCGATAATGCAATCTTATTATTTATCCATTCAGACTTTTCACAAATAAATTTTTCAATCTCCTTGTTGCTTAATCTATGGGGGCTACGAACTATTAGTTGTGCTTTATTGTTAATTTGAAGGCTAAGAGTTTTTCTCTCTGAGCGAACTAGCTTGTATTTAATGTTTTGATTATTAGTCAATCCAAGACCTTGCATTTTCAAACATTCTCATCCAAGGGCTACGTTCATCCCAGCCATCAGGGTGCCAGGAGTTTTGTACGGACCTAAAAACTCTTTCAGGGTGTGGCATCATAATAGTAACTTGTCCTGAGTCATTACAAACCCCAGCAATAGCATTTTCTGAGCCATTTGGATTGTGGGGATATTGCTGAGTAGGGTTACCAAAATGGTCAACATATTTGAGAGCTAAATTACTGTCAGATTGATTGGCGTTAAATTCTACCCTTCCCTCACCGTGAGCTATTGCAATAGGCATTATTGAACCAGCCATATCCTTTAGAAAAATAGATTTTGATTTCTGAACTTTTACAGACGAAAAGCGTGCCTCGAATTGTTCTGATTTGTTACGGTTAAAGGTAGGCCAGTTATCAGATCCAGGAATGATATCGGTTATATTAGACATCATCTGGCAACCGTTACATATTCCCAGTGCGAAGCTGTCAGAACGATCAAAGAAAGCACTAAAGTCATCTTTAGCTCTGTTGTTGTATAGTATAGAGTTTGCCCACCCTCTACCTGCACCCAAAACATCCCCATAAGAGAATCCACCACAAGCAACTAGACCATTGAATTGCTTGAGTGAAGTGCGGCCTGAGAGTATATCGCTCATATGTACATCAACTGCTTCGAATTCAGCCTTAGAGAATGCAGCGGCCATTTCAATCTGACCGTTAATCCCTTGCTCTCTAAGCACAGCTATTCTTGGCTTTATTTTTGTTTTTATATATGGTGAAACAATTGACTCATTTATGTCAAAAGATAGAGCAGTCTTTATGCCTTTAGTATCTTCTGATACTCCAGTGAATTCCTGCTCAGCACACTCTGGATTGTCCCTCAGTCTGGCAATTTCGTAGGAGGTTGATGACCATATTGATTGTAATTCAGAGCGTTTAGCTTGATATACTAACTTTTTGTTTGATTTAATAATAATTTCGTCAGTATCATTTATTGTTGCTATTTTTCTTGTACAGGCTAACAAACCAACATCTGAAAGCATACTAAGTACAGTCTTTTTGTTTTCATTATCAACCTGAATAACACACCCAAGTTCTTCATTGAAGAGTTCAGTTATAACATCCTCACCGACATCTATTGTAAGCCCAAGATGAGAGCAAAAGGCCATTTCTAATAATGTTACAATCGCACCACCATCACTCCTATCGTGGTACGAGCTTATTAGGTTTTTTTTATTAAAGAGGTTAATAATAGAGAAAAAGCTACTAAATAGTCTGCTGTCATCTAAATTAGGTGCTATATCGCCAACCTGATTGTATACTTGGGCGAGACATGAACCTCCCATCCTATTCTTCTTAAAACCCAAGTCAATTAATAGTAGCTCTGACCCTTTGATGTTTTTGAGCAAGGGTGTTTTTTGTAATCTGGCGTCTGGAGTTTTGGAGAATGCACTAATAATAAGTGACAATGGAGCTGTTACAGATTTGCTTTTATCTTCTTCAAGCCAAGAACTCTTCATTGACATTGAGTCCTTGCCTACCGGTACAGTTAAACCAAGTTCAGGGCATAGTTCCATTCCGACAGCCTCAACAGCATCAAATAGTTTGGCATCTTCGCCAGGGTGGCCACTAGCAGCCATCCAGTTAGCTGATAGACTAATGTCTTTTATGTCTTCAATATATGCCGATAACATGTTTGTAAGTGATTCACCAATACTCATTCTTGCTGCAGACTTAGCATCACAAAGCGCTACTGGAGTTTTTTCTCCTATAGACATAACTTCACCCTGATAGCCAATATAGTCTGCTAAAGATATAGCACAGTCAGATACTGGGACTTGCCAAGGGCCAACAAGCTGATCCCTAGCGACCATTCCTGTGACTGAACGATCCCCTATAGTTATAAGAAAGTTTTTACTAGCAACTGTAGGTAGTTTAAGTATGCGTTTAATTGCCCCATCTATTGTAATTTTTGATGTATCTAGTGAGGCTAATTCATTATTAATAGAAACTGCAACTTTGTTGGTCTTTGGAGGGTCGCCTAAAAGAACCTTCATTGGCATATCTATAGGCCTATCTTTGAAATAATCGTCCGTTAAAATTAAGTCCTGGTTTTCAGAAGCAGTTCCTAATACTGCGAATGGAGCCCTTTCTCTATTACAAATTTTTGAAAAAGCATCTATGTTTTCTTCTTCAATTGCTAATACATAGCGCTCTTGTGATTCGTTACACCAAACTTCAAGTGGAGACATCTGTCTGTCGTCGTTAGGCACCATTCTTAATTCAAATATACCACCCCTGTTTGAGTCATTTACTAGTTCTGGTAGACCATTAGATAAGCCCCCTGCACCAATATCATGGATAGAAACGATTGGGTTATTGTTACCCATATTGATACAGCTATCAATAACTTCCTGAGCTCTTCTTTGCATTTCAGGATTTGCTCGCTGAACTGAAGCAAAATCAAGGTCTTCACTCTGTTCACCACTACCTACTGATGAAGCTGCACCTCCACCTAAACCAATTAGCATTGCAGGACCTCCTAATACAACCAACTTGCAACCGACCGGTATCTCACCTTTTTCGATGTGTTGTTCTTGTATATGTCCCATACCACCGGCAAGCATAATAGGCTTGTGGTATCCACGCACATCACCATCATTCGATAGCTGTTCGTAGGTTCTAAAGTATCCCAAAGTATTAGGTCGACCAAACTCGTTGTTAAAGGAGGCAGCCCCAATAGGGCCTTCAATCATAATATCTAGAGCTGAACAGATATGCTTAGGCTTGCCATAGTCTACTTCCCATGGCTGCACTTTATTGGGGATATTTAGGTTTGATACTGAGAATCCACAAAGGCCGACTTTTGGTTTAGAGCCCTTGCCTGTTGCACCTTCATCCCTTATTTCGCCACCCGAACCTGTTGCTGCCCCTGGGTGTGGGGCAATAGCGGTAGGGTGGTTGTGCGTTTCTACCTTCATTAGTATCGCTCTATGTTCTTTAGACTTCTGATAAATTCCATCATCGTTAGCAAAGAAGCGTTCACCAATATATCCCTCCATTACGGCTGAATTGTCGCTATAGACAGACAATAAGCCTTCAGGGTTCTGATTGTAAGAGTTGCGTATCATTGAAAATAAGCTTAGATCTTTCTTTTGCCCATCAATCGACCAATCGGCATTAAATATTTTGTGCCTACAGTGCTCAGAGTTTGCCTGGGCAAACATCATCAGCTCAATATCGTTTGGGTTGCGGTTTAGATTAATAAAGTTATCCTCTAAGTAATCAATCTCTCCTTCACTTAGAGCTAAGCCTAACTCATTATTGGCTGTCTCAATAGCTTTTCTTCCCTCTCCAATTACATCAATACTATTGACTGTGCTAGGCTCAAATTCGTTAAACATGTTTTTAGCATCTTTTATTGATAAAAGCTCAGACTCAGTCATTTTGTCCATCACAATTGATAATATTTGTCGGTGATTTTGTTTATCAATTTGTTGGCTAAAATGGTATATAAGGCCCCTCTCTATACGTTTAATTTTTTTGATAGAACATAGATGAACTATATCAGTTGCTTTTGATGACCATGGTGAAATTGTGCCGAGCCTTGGTATGACGATTACTGACGATTTGGCATCACCAATATCAAGACGAGGAGAGTAATTAAGGAGATTGTTAAGGTGAGAAATATCTTCCTCAGACAGATCTTCAATTAAATCAGCAAAGTGAATAAATTCAGTCCCTAAAAGCTTAATTCCGGGTTGAATTATCGATATTTTTTCTTGTAGTGCTTTTGTTTTGAATGCACCAAGTGCTTGAATGCCCCTGTGGGTGTGAATCATAACTGTTCCATAACCTCGTGGGAAATATCGGCATTATGATAAACCTCTTGGGCATCATCAAGGTCCTCTAATCTTTCAATTAGTTTCATAAATTTTTCTGCATCACTCAGATTAAGTTCAACGCGATTTGCAGGTTCCATAGTAATCTCTGAGTGATTAGATTCAATACCTGCATCTGCTAAAGCATCTTTAACTGTAAAAAAATCCTCTGGTGTTGTTACTACATCAATTGACTGGTCATCATTAGTAATAATGTCATCAGCACCTGCTTCAAGTGCCGCCTCCATAATTTGTTCTTCGTCGCCTGACTCAAAACTTATAAAGCCCTGCTTAGTAAACAAATATGAAACAGAGCCATCGGTCCCTAGATTGCCCCCGTGTTTAGAAAAAGCGTGCCTAACGTCAGCAACTGTACGGTTGCGGTTGTCTGTTAAGCAATCTACCATTATCGCTGTCCCTCCAATTCCATAACCTTCATAGCGAACCTCCTCATAGTTGTCGCCATCTGTGTCTCCTGCACCACGTTTTATCGCACTATCTATAGTGTCTCGCTTCATATTTGCAGCCAGAGCCTTATCAATAACAGCTCGTAGTGAAGGGTTATTTTCTAAGACGGACCCACCACTCTTTGCAGCTATAACAATTTCTTTGATTATTTTGGTAAAAATCTTTCCGCGTTTAGCGTCCTGAGCGCCTTTACGATGTTGAATGTTATGCCATTTACTGTGTCCTGCCATTATGCTACCTTTATGTTAACGTTATTGGTCTTGTTAAATGTATTTATGCTGTAAATTCTAGTAATTTTTGAATTGATTTTCTTGCTTTTTTGGAGGTATCAGTATCTATAAATATTTCATTATCTCCATTCCTTAGAACTGATAAACACTTATCTAGACTATTCATTGCCATCCATTGGCAATGTGCACATGATTCACAGTCAGCTCCTTCACCCATTGTGGGCGCTTCAATAAGTTTTTTCCCAGGTGCTGCCTGCTGCATTTTGTGAAATATTCCATTGTCAGTTGCCACAATAAATTTTTCTTCATTTCGATTTTTTGCAGCCTCAATAAGGCCAGTAGTAGAGCCAACATAATCAGCCAAAGATATTACCTCTTTAGGTGACTCTGGGTGAACTAGAATTGCAGCATCAGGGTGATGCTTTTTTAATTCTATCAATGCTCCAGCTTTAAACTGCTCATGGACTACACAGGCTCCATCCCACAAAATCATGTCTACATCTGATTGGGACTTTACATACCCCCCTAAGTGCTTGTCAGGAGCCCAAAGTATTTGCTCTCCAGAGTTATGTAAATGCTTAATAACCTTTACAGCACTACCAGAAGTTACCATCCAATCAGCTCTAGCCTTAACTTGTGCTGACGTGTTTGCATAAACTACAACTTTTCTATTTGGGTGCTGGTCACAGAATTTATCAAATTCATCAATATTACAACCGTCATCAAGAGAGCAAGTGGCGCCCATGTCAAGTACATGAATATTTTTTTCAGGGGACAAGATCTTGGCAGTCTCGCCCATAAATTTTACTCCAGCTACTATTATAGTTTTAGCATCAGAGTTATGACCAAAACGCGCCATTTCTAATGAGTCAGAAACAATTCCTCCAGTCTCTTCTGCCAAAGACTGTAATTCAGGGCTTACGTAGTAGTGCGCAACCAAGACTGCATCCTTGGCTTTAAGTTCACTCTTGATTTGCTTTTCTAGAGACATATTTT
>CETT01019545.1_pt1 | contig 15044 bp, 11 predicted proteins | sample 356361 | NCBI WGS metagenome assembly CETT01 (sample SAMEA2622429, study PRJEB7988) | marine metagenome | isolation source: saline water (ENVO:00002010), including | reverse complement strand
GTTTCATTATTAATTATTTTGGGATGGATTGGTTTATCAACTCGACTTTTCCAAATCATGGTGATTCAAAGTGATGAATATAAAAAGCAAGGAATCAGCCAAGGGCAAAAAAATGAAAAATTATTAGCAATAAGGGGCAATATCTATGATAGAAAAAATGTTGCCCTCACTCAAAATATCATTCACTATTCTTTAGGAGCTCAAACGCTAAAGATTAAAGACAAAACCCTCTTTGCAGCTAAAATTTCTAATGTTACAGGTAGAGATGTAGAATATTATATAAATAAACTAAATACAAAAAAAAGTTTCGTTCCTCTTGAGCATAAATTAAGACAAAGTAGAGTAAAAACACTTCTAGGAGAGAGAATTCCAGGGCTTGTAATTGAAAGAAAATCAAGACGTTCGTATCCTCAAGAAAATATCGCCGCACAAGTCGTTGGCTTTACAGACATAGATGACAGAGGATTGACTGGTATAGAAAAAGAATTCAACAGTCACTTAACTGGCAAAGCTGGCTGGGTAGTAAAGCAAGTAGATGGAAAAGGTAGATCTCAAATCAAAACGAGTTTCCCAATTAATCCTCCAATTGATGGATCAAGCATACAGCTCACTATTGATTTAGAGTATCAAAGCATCCTGCATGAAGAGTTAAATCGTAGAATCAAAGAAACTGAATCAAAAGGCGCAATGGGGATAATGATTGATCCTCAAAATGGTGCGATACTTGCAATGGCTTCAATCCCGGATTTCAATCCAAATCAACATGAATTATCTCCTATAGAAAACCAAAAAAATCGAGTGCTCACTGATCAATTTGAGCCGGGTTCAACATATAAGATCGTAACTGCAACGGCAGCCGTTGCTACCAATGCTGTCTCACTTTATGAGGAATTTAACTGCAAAGAAGGAAAGGTAACTATAGCAGGAAAAGTGATCTCCGATCATGAAAAATTCGGACTACTAACCTTCACTCAAATTATTGCGCATTCTAGCAATGTTGGAATGATAAAAATTGCTCAACAATTAGGCCGAGAACCTTTGTATAAATTTTCAAGAAATTTTGGATTTGGCACTCAAACTGGAATTCGATTCCCAGGAGAAGCAAAAGGGAAATTGCGAAAAACAAAAAACTGGAGTGAAATGTCATTAGCGGAGGTGTCAATTGGGTATGAAGTTGGAGTTACTGCACTTCAATTAGCATCTGCTTATGCTGCTATTGCAAATGGTGGCTTTTTAATTAAACCTCGTTTAGTTAAACAAATATTATCATCAAAGGGCGAAGTCATTTATACTGAAGAACCGAAAATTATTAGAAAGATAGGAAATCCTGAGATTATGGGAGTTGTGAAAGATATGCTCGTTGATGTCGTTGAATACGGAACTGGGAGTAAGGCAAGAATCAATGGTTGGTCTATTGCTGGGAAAACGGGTACAGCTCATAAATTTATTGATGGGGCTTACTCTAACAAATATATTTCCAATTTTGCTGGGTTTTTCCCTGCTGAAAAGCCTCAAGTTGTTGGGGTTGTTATATTAGATGAACCTAAATATGGCTATCATTGGGGGGGCTATGGAGCTGCCCCTGTCTTTAGGAGAGTGGCCCAGCGGATAATAAACGTTGATGACACTATAAAGCATCAGACACCTAAACCAAAAGACCATCCTAAGATATTGATTGCCGACGATTTGAGGGATAATCCTTTAGTCCCGTTAAGCACTTACCAAGATGGATATGCTGTTGTACCTGATGTCAGAGGAATGAGCATAAAAAAAGCCAAGAAAATGCTTATTAAATCAAACTTGCGTGCAAAATTTAAAGGATCTGGACATGTTGTCTGGCAAAGCCCAACTCCGGGAACAAAAAAACTCCCAGGCGCTATATGTACCATAGGGTTGAATTAATAATTGAAATTGGAAAGATTAATTAAAAATTTATCAATAGATACTACATCTCTTCCATCTATTAATGTAGATAATATATGCACTTATTCACCGGAAGTGAATCAAGGAAGCCTCTTTGTCGCAATAAAAGGATTTACAACTGATGGGCATGATTATATTCAACAAGCTGTCAATAATGGTGCTTCTGCAATAATATCTGATAGGCATATCTCAAATGCTGTTTCTATACCAAATATAAGAGTGGGCAATACTAGAGCAGCGCTTAGCAAAATAGCTTCAACATTTTATAATAACCCATCAAAAGATTTAAATATTATTGGTATTACTGGAACAAACGGTAAAACGACTACAGCATCCATATTATATTCTATTTTCAAAGCCAACGGATTCAAATGTGCACAATTAGGAACCTTAGGAACCATCGCAGATGGTTTTAAAACGACAAAAACGCTCACAACTCTTGACCCTGTAAGTCTACATCGTACTTTTAGAGAGTTTATTAAAATGGATATTAGCCATGTAATAATGGAAGTATCCTCTCATGCCTTGGATCAATTTAGAGTTGCTGATGTAGAATTTAACGTAGGTGTATTTACAAATTTATCGAATGAGCATTTAGACTATCATAAGAATATGGAAGATTATTTTGAAGCTAAATCTAAATTATTTCAAATGCTTAAACCTTCAAATACGGCAGTAATTAATTGTGATGATAAAATGGGGTTAGAAATAGCGAAAAATTCAAAAGCAAAAATAGTTTCAGTTTCAAAGCAGAGTAATGCAGATATTTACTTAACAAACCTTATTAGCTGCTTTGATGGGGTTGAATTTGTACTCAATTATGGTAATAAAAAGATTCCAATAACTTCATCTCTTGTTGGAGAATATAATGTTGAAAACATATTGTGCGCTGTTAGCGTTGCATTATCATTAAATATAGAGCCGGACATTATCCAGAAGGGTGTGTCAGAATGCGATATCATCCCAGGTAGGATGGAATTTATTAAACTAAAAAATAAATCAACAATTATTGTTGATTATGCACACACTCCAGATGCCTATAAAAAAGTATTACATACTATAAAAAGAATGAAGCCAGAGGATTCGAAACTTAATGTTCTTTTTGGATGCGGTGGTGACCGTGATCATGAAAAACGTCCTGAAATGGGGAAAATTGTTGAAGATTATTCAGATATTATGTGGATTGTTCCTGATAATCCAAGAACAGAAAATATAATTGATATAAATAATCAAATTATAAAAGATCTAAAAGAAAATAGCTTTCAATTATTTGAAGATAGAGGGAAAGCATTAAAAATGGCGATTAAAAGTTTAAGCAGTGGCGATATATTAGTTGTTTTGGGTAAAGGTCGAGAAGATTATCAAGAAATAAACGGTAAAAAAATTAATTATTCTGATATTGAGATTATTCAAGGTCTTGTTTAATGCGCATTGACTTACCAAATCCTGACAAATTCAAACATATCTTTGATATGACTTTAGATGAGCCTTTATCTGAAAAAGTGAATGGAATTTCAACTGACAGTCGGGATATAAAAGAAGGTGATCTATACCTTGCTATCTCTGGAGAAAAAGTTGATGGACATTCATTCTTGGAAGAAGTTTTTGCAAAAGGTGCAAGGACTGCTTTAGTTAGCCAGAGCATTGACAATTTCAAAGGTAAGCTTATAAAGCTAGATGATCCTGTATATGCTATTGGCGAAATAGCAAAAACTTGGAGAGATCAATTTCAAATTCCTGTAATTGGAATCACTGGCTCTAATGGTAAGACTTCTACTAAGGAATTGTTAAAATATATTTTATCAGCAAAATATGATATTCATGCCACAGAAGGAAATTATAATACATCGATTGGTCTTCCATTAACGCTTCTAAGATTAACAGAGTATCATGGAGTATCAATATTAGAAATGGGAGCAAATCAACCTGGAGATATAGAAAAACTCTGCAAAATAGCTCGCCCAACTCATGGCTTGATTACTAACATTGCTCCTGCTCACTTAGAAGGGTTTGGAGATATTCAGACTGTGGCAAATACTAAGGGTGAATTATTTAAATATCTATCTAGTGGCCTCTCATTTATTAATGCCGCAGATAACAGGATAAATGATTTGGAAACATATGGTGACTCAATCACATTTGGCTTAACGTCAAATTGCGATTACCCTACAGATCTTCACCATAATAATGATGGCTCAATTATCCTTACGATTGATGCAGAAGAAATCAAAACTAACTCAAAAAATCTTTCTTTTGCAAAAAATGTGATCGCCTGTTCCACTATTGCAAGCGAGTTAGGCCTTTCCTGGGAAGCAATTAAAGATAGAATATTAACCTCCAAACCACCTAAAGGTCGTTGCGAAATAAAAACGAATGGGCAGATTACCGTAATTGATGATACATATAATGCAAATGTTGACTCAACAATAGCGGCAATCGATTATCTTAAGGCATTTAGTGGGAATGGAAAAAGAATTTTTGTTTTTGGGGACATGCTAGAGCTAGGAGACTCCTCTGAAGACCAGCATCGTATAATTGGGAAAAAATGCCAAAAAGAAGAACTCTCAGTCGTATTTACAATTGGAAATGAGACAATTGTCGCTCATGAAGAAATAAATAATTCTATCCTTCACAAACATTTTGAGCAAAAGGAATCTCTTTTATCTAATCTAAATGAAATTATTTCTGAAGGTGATAAAATATTGGTAAAAGGTTCAAGAGGAATGAGAATGGAAAAAATCGTTGAGCAAATAATCTAATATATATGCTTTATTATTTATTATATCCACTTCGCGATTTTTTCTCACCATTGAATATTTTCCAATATATCACTTTTCGTAGCGCTGCCGCAGCTATTCTAGCATTAATTATCAGTTTCATCCTCGGACCAGCCATTATTCGCATACTTCACAGAAATCAAATAGGTGAGGAAATTCGCGAGTATGGCCCGGAGAGCCATTATAAAAAAAGAGGCACTCCAACTATGGGGGGGGTAATTATTCTCTCTGCAATTATCCTCCCTACCCTTCTTTTGGCTGATATAAAAAACTCTTTCGTACAAATTTTGCTTATATCTACAATTTGGATGGGATGTATTGGATTCATTGATGACTATCTTAAATCAATTAAAAAAATTAAAAAAGGATTGGTAGCTAGATATAAGTTAGCGGGACAAGTTGCCATTGGACTTATTATAACATTTTGGATTTACAATACTCCAGCATGGGAAAATATAAGAACTCTAACCTCGGTACCATTCCTAAAAGACTCGGTGATTGATTTTGGGCTGATATACCCCTTAATGATCATTTTAGTAGTTACAGGCACATCTAATGCCGTCAATCTTACTGATGGCTTGGATGGACTTGCAGCGGGCCTTCTTGCAATATCATTTTCTACTTTTTCAATTATTGCATATGTGAGTGGTCGCGTAGATTTTTCAGATTACTTAAATATAATCTATCTTCCTGGTGCTGGAGAATTAACTATTTTTACTGCAGCTTGTGTAGGTGCATGCTTAGGCTATTTATGGTTTAATTCTGCTCCTGCGGAAATTTTTATGGGAGATGTAGGCTCATTATCTACCGGCGCTGCATTAGGAACTTTAGCAATACTTCTGAAGAAAGAATTATTATTAATTATTATTGGAGGGGTGTTTGTGGCTGAGGCTTTATCTGTAATTATTCAGGTAGGATATTTTCGATATACAAAAAAGAAAACAGGAACAGGCCTCAAGTTCTTTTTAATGGCTCCTTTCCATCACCATTATGAACTAAAAGGTTTTCCCGAATCTAAAGTTGTCACGCGCTTTTGGATTATTGGTTTACTACTTGCATTGCTAACTCTTACCACCTTTAAAATACGATGATTGAAAACTCAAATAAGCACAATACAGATATTAATAATCTAAATGTTACAATTATTGGCTTGGGTAAGAGTGGTGAAGGCGCGGCAAATTTAGCTCATTTTTTGGGCGCTTCAGTCTTTGTAAGTGATGCGAACTTCAACCCTGATATAAAAAAAAGATCTAATTCTTTAGAATCTATTGGAATAGAAGTTGAAATAGGAAATCATACAAATAAGATTTTTGATGGGGAGCTTTGGGTTCTATCTCCTGGAGTTTCTCAAGATTCGCCCGTGGTAAAAGAAGCAAAATCCAAAGGAATTCCAGTAATAAGTGAAATTGAATTTGCAAGTTGGTATGCAGATTATCCAATTGTTAGCGTTACTGGTTCAAATGGTAAAACGACAACAGTAAATCTTATTAATAACATGTGTAATACTAACTCTTTTAATCCTATCCTGGGAGGAAATGTTGGCACAGCTTTTTCAGATATTATATTAAATGATCTAAAAAATAAACCAAATAACCGTATTTATATATTGGAAATATCAAGTTTCCAATTAGAACATATTTTCTCTTTCAAACCATTTATTTCTGTATTCCTCAATATTACCCCTGATCACCTTGATAGATATTCCAGTATGTCTGAATATGTAAAAGCAAAACTTGATATGGTAAAGAATCAAAATGAGAAAGATCATATAGTCTTTAATCTAGATGACACAACTCTTAATAAAGAATTAAGAAATCTAAAACCTCAAACTCACGGTTTCAGTATTGAAAAAAAGAATCAAACCATGTTTAATGTGAACGCGACAAAGATATGCACTGATGAAAAAATTAAGTTAATTGATTTGGAGGAGCTTTCTCTTCCCGGGAAACATAACTTGTCAAATGCTCTTGCAGCTGCTACTGTAAGTCGGTTAATTGGGATATCAAATCATCAGATAAAAAAAATCATGTCAAATTTTTCAGGTGTTGAGCATAGACTTGAATATGTGATGGAAATTGAAGGCGTATCTTATTATAATGATTCAAAAGCGACAAATCTTGATTCAGTAAAAGTAGCTCTGGATAGTTTTGATCAAAATATTTTATTACTTATGGGCGGCAAAGACAAAGGCGGAAATTTTGTAGACATTATTCCTCATTTTAAAGACAAAGTAAAAAAAATAATTACCTTTGGTCAGGCAAGTGATAAAATATCAATAGCTCTACGGGATGCGGTAAGGTTGAAAAAAGTTAAAGACCTTAGGGGTGCGGTAGAGTTTTGCCACCTGAATGCAGTCCCCGGAGATATAGTACTTCTATCTCCGGGCTGCGCCAGCTTTGATCAATTCCCGAATTTTGAAAAACGTGGATTTGAATTTAAAAAATTAGTTAAAAAGATAGCTACGGCATGAGTCAATTAGATATTATTACAAAAAAGTATGACCAATTATTATTGGGTTTAATAATCCTTCTTTGTGGAATAGGAACGGTAATGCTCTATAGTGCTAGTTCTGCGTATTCACTCAATCAAACAAATGGATCATCGGATACACTATTTTTAAGATCACATTTAAAACGAATGATTGTAGGTATGGTAGCAATGTTTTTTTTCATTGTAACCGATTATCGAAAATTAAAACATTTTGCCCCCTATCTTATGATTAGCTCAATTATATTATTATTAGCAACAAAAATTATTTATATGATAAAAGGGATTAGTTTCCCTGCGCGCTGGCTGGACTTGGGCTTCATAACAGTTCAAACTTCTGATTTAGCAAGATTTTCTCTAATTCTTTATTTGGCATATTATATTGATAAAAAAAGAGATAAAATAAAAGAATTATATGCTGGCTTTGCGCCACCTATAATATTGATGGCATGTATCCTATTTACTATTGTTATTCAGCCTGATTTCAGTACAGCAGCAGTAATTGGATTAATAGGTTTATGCATGATGTTTATAGGAGGGGCTCGTTCAACTCATATAATTGCGACTAGCATCATGGGTGCAATAGTTATGATTCCTGTAATGTTGATGCGTTCTTATAGATTGAAGCGGGTCATTTACTGGCTTGGATCTATTTTCAATTTTGATGGTGGTGGTACCGGACGAGAAGCGATAGGATATCAAGCCCAACAATCTCTAATTAGTCTGGGAAATGGCGGTATAAGTGGCCTGGGTCTAGGTAATAGTATGGAAAAGAATCTTTTTCTTCCTACCCCCCACACAGATTTTATTTTTGCTATAATTGGTGAAGAATTAGGGCTATGGGGAGCTCTTATTATTTTAACTATTTTTCTTCTAATCTTTCAAAGAGGAATTAAAATTGCAAAAGAAACCAACGATCCATTCGGTATAATGTTAGCATTTGGCATAACATTTAGTATCATTATTTATGCGTTTATTAATGTTGCCGTTGTAACAGGACTATTTCCTGTGACTGGTTTACCTATGCCATTAATAAGTCATGGTGGGAGTAGCCTTGTAGCTAATCTTGCATGCCTAGGAATCCTGCTAAATATCAGCCAAGCGAAACGCAGTGTAAATCATATATCTGGATGGAGGCCAATATTATAATGAGTTACTCGATAAATGTCATTATTTCTGGCGGTGGCACTGGCGGACATTTATTCCCTGCATTGGCTATAAGAGATGAAATCCAAAATCGCTATCCAAATGCAATAATACATTATATCGGATCAGAATTTGGAATAGAGAAAGATGTGCTTCCCGTAAAAAATATATCACACTCTTTATTGCCTATTAGAGGGTTTCAACGAAGCATAAGTTTTAACAGTATTGGGAAAAACTTACTATTGCCAGTAAGAATTTTTTCATCAATTATCGAAGTAAAAAAGCTGTTTAATGATATCAAACCTGATTTGGTTATTGGTACAGGTGGATATGCTGCTGCTCTACCTCTTCGAGAGGGAATTAAAAGGAAAATCCCAACCTTAATTCAAGAGCAAAATTCCTACCCAGGCATAACCACGCGATGGTTTGCAAATCAAGCGACCAAGGTTTGTATAGCATTTGAAGATGCAGGTAAATATGTAAAAAACAAATGTATCATGGCTGGAAATCCTGTTAGAAAAGAGATAAACAAGGGAAATCGTCAAGATGGTATTCAGAAGTTCGGCTTTGACCCCTCTAAGAAAACATTATTTGTTTTTGGAGGTAGTCAGGGATCTCTGGCATTAAATAAATTGATGAATCAAATGATCTCAAGCCTCTCTATTTCAAATATTCAAGTAATTTGGCAAACTGGAAAAAATTTATACAATAATTATAAAAAACATGAGAATCGAGCTGTTAAAGTTTTGCCCTTTATTGAAGATATGGCAAGTGCTTATGCGGTAAGTGATTTGGTCATGAGTAGATCTGGAGCTATTTCATGCTCAGAATTAACAGCATGTGGAAAGCCATCGATCCTCATTCCTTTCCCCAATGCAGCTGCAGATCACCAAACAAAAAATGCAGATGCAATGGTCAATCATGGTGCAGCTTGTATGTTCAATGAAAAAGAGGCACATCATGAAAAAGTCACAATGACAATTCAGACTCTTTTAATAGATGAAGACCGTTTGGCTCAGATGTCTAAAGCTAGTTTCCAACTGGGCAAACCAAATGCGACCAGAAATATTGTTGACGAAGCAATAGGGCTCATAAAATAATGTTTCGTAAGGTAAAGAAAATTCATTTCGTTGGCATTGGGGGTATTGGGATGAGCGGCATTGCAGAATTGCTAATCAATTTAAATTTCAGTATTACAGGATCTGATATAAATAAGACTGAAATAACCCAAAAATTAATGAATAGTGGGGCACGTATTTTTCTTGGTCATAATGGATCAAATGTAAAGGATGCAGAAGTTTTGGTTTATTCTAGCGCAATTAGTAAAGATAACGCGGAATTAATAGAAGCCAAAAAAAATAAAATACCTATTGTCAAAAGAGCTGAAATGCTTGGCGCGCTGATAGCTTTGAAAGAAACAAGTATCGGAGTGTCTGGGACGCATGGGAAAACATCAACTACTTCTATGATTGGAGCTCTTTTATCTTGCGCAAAAATGGATCCAACTCTCGTGGTTGGTGGTCTAGTAAAAAACCTTGATACTAATTCGAAATTAGGGTCAGGAAATATTATTGTAGTTGAAGCTGATGAATATGATAAAAGTTTTTTGCAACTTAGGCCAACAATTGCAGTTCTTACAAATATTGAAGAAGAACACATGGACTGCTATGAGGATTTAAATGATCTTCATAATTCTTTTACTCAATTTGCTAACTCCGTTCCATTTTACGGTAGAGTGGTTGCGTGCTCAGACTCTCCTGGAATCCAAAAAATATTAGAAAAGATAAAACGTCCCACTACTACCTACGGCTTTTCAAAAGAATCCACATTCAGTGCCAATAAAATTTCTTATAGTGAAGATAAGACAACATATTCTCTTTATCATACGGGTGAAAAATATGGTGATATAGAAATAAACGTCCCTGGTAAACATAATATTCTTAATTCACTAGCGGCAATAGCAGTTGGCTTTGAACTCGGATTAGATATGCAAACAATTATCAATGGGATTATGAGTTATGATGGAGTTCGTCGAAGATTTGAAATAAAGGGAACGGCTCAAGGAGTAATGGTAGTGGATGACTATGCACATCATCCAACTGAAGTAAAAGCAACGTTGCAAGCTGCAAGAGATGGATGGAATCGTCGTATCGTTGCTGTTTTTCAACCTCATTTATTCTCGCGTACTAAATATTTTTATAAAGAATTTGCTGCAGCATTCATGAATTGTGATGTTTTATTAGTAACTGATATATACCCTGCTAGAGAAAAACCTATTAATGGAGTTACAGGAGAATTGGTTTTTAATGCAGCTAAATCTGCAGGTCACGAGAACGTATTTTATATTAATGATATAGAAAATTTAAATAATGAATTAAATAATGTTACTCAAAAGAATGATATGGTTATTACTATTGGTGCAGGAACAATTTGGAGATATGGCCACAAATATTTTGAATATTTATTAAGCAAAGAGAAAGCAGCCTAAAGTGGATAGTGCAAATAAGCTAAGCGATATAACTCAAGGGTCTCTATTGAAAAATGAAGCCATGTCTAAACACACTTCATATGGCATAGGGGGCCCAGCTAAAGCATATGTGAAACCAAAAGATGAAGTTGATCTTTCAAACATTTTAAAATTTGCGAGCAAACATAAAATCCCAACGTTTTTTGTTGGTTCAGGATCAAACATTCTTGTTTCAGATGATGGTATTGATGGAATTGTTATAACATTGGGGAATTCTCTAAAAAAACTCATTATAGAAGGAACTTCAGTATATTGTCAATCCGGTGTTATGTTAGGAAAGTTTGTTAAGGAATGTATAAGTCGTAGTCTTTCTGGAGTTGAAAGTTTAATCGGGGTTCCTGGAACAGTTGGAGGTGCTCTCATAATGAATGCAGGTGCTTTTGGTAGCGAAATATCCAATTACTTGAAAAAAGTCACAGTAATGACAATGTCAGGAGAATTAAGAAGATATAAGGCAGATGATATTCAATTTAGTTATCGAAATTCGTCTTTCCAAAATAATGAAATATTAATTAGCGCAGAATTTGAATTAATTCAAAGCGACAAGAAAAGTGTGGTAGAAAAAAAATCAATGGCAAGTGGTGGTAGGAAAAAATCTCAACCTCTAAAATATCGTTCAGCAGGAAGTATTTTTAAAAATCCGGACGAAGGTGCTGCAGGATTTTATATTGATAAAGCAGGATTGAAAGGTTCAAAGTCTGGAGATGCAGAAATATCTCCTATACATGCAAACTTTTTTGTGAATCATGGAAGCGCAAAAGCCTCTGATATAGTTGAACTAATTAGATTGGCAAGAAAAACTGTAAAAGAAAAATTTGGAATAATGCTGGAACTAGAAATAAAAACACTAGGGTTTAAACCAGGAACTTTTGAACTATGAAAATAAATAAATCACATAAAATTAATTTTAGAGTTCTAATTGGAATGAGTTTGTTTACGACATTTATACTAACATTAATTTTTTCAATTAAATGGGCCAATTATCAAAAAGTATTTAATCTAAATGAACCAATTATAACAGGGTATGATATATTGGATGAACAAGACTATAGAAAAATTATTAGTCAATTAGACTATGATATTATTTATAGTACTGATATAGTTGAGATTCGAAAAGTATTAGAGTCAAATCCTTTTGTCAAAGCAGCAAGAGTAAGCCGACATTTTCCTAACAGACTTAATATTCAGATTGTTGAAAGAAAACCTTTAGGAATAATCAATATAGATAATCAGTTAATGATTGATGGTGAAGCTGTTGTCTTACCAGGAAAGAAATATAGTGAGGATTACTTGATACCTATTCTATCTGGATTTAATTCAGCAATAGAATTATATCCTGAAGGGGAAAAAACATATTCTACAAAAGTTAAAGAAGCTGTTGATATTTTGAAAAAATTATCCATTCACTATGCAGATCTTTATGAAAATATTTCTGAATTGACTTTGAATAAAGATGATGAATATGTATTGATCCTTGCTGATCGTCCAACGCGTGTCGTTCTTGGAAAAGATAATATAAGTTTAAAATTCAATATTTTAAAAAGTTTTGATAAAGCTTTAGGACAACGACAATTAACCGATTTTCGGTTAATTGATATGCGATATAATAAACAGCTAGTAGCAAGGGAGTGGACATGATTCGATCAACCCAAAAACATGAATCATTTATCCATTCAGGATTGGATATTGGTTCTAATAAAATATGTTGTGCCATCACTGAAATAAATCCAACATCAGATAGTGTAAAATTACTTGGTATTGGCACCTCTCCTGCTACTGGCATCAATAAAGGATCTATAACCCATAGGGATAAATTGATAGATGAGATGGAAAATGCTTTTCAACAAGCCCAAACTATGGCAGATATAAATATTGATAATATATCGCTTGGAATTTCAGGAGATCATGTGCGAGGGATTAACACGCAAGGTGCAATTGCAATTGGAGGAACTAACGGCTCAAACGTTCCAATTCAACATGAAATTACTGATAATGACGTTTCTAATGTATTAGAGTTAGCTAAAGCAATTTCATTACCAATGGATCGTGATATTTTACATGTTTTGCCGCAGGAATATGTAATTGACTCTATGGATTCTATTCAGGATCCTGTGGGACTTACTGGAAGACGATTAGAAGCACGAGTACATCTAATTACGGTTGCTACAAGTGCTGCAACAAACTTAGCAAGTTGCGCTGAAGAGCTTGGAGTGAGTGTTGATGGCATAATCTACCAAGGATTAGCATCAAGCCTCTCAACGCTTGAACATGATGAAAAAAAATTAGGAGTAGTATGTGTTGATATTGGCGCATCAACGACAGATATAGTCGTCTATTTGGATGGAGGTGTACGTCACACATCAACGATAGGAATTGGTGCAGCTAGTATAACGAATGACATAGCAGTTATGTTACAAATTGGGATTGATGAGGCAGAAAAAATTAAGAAAACTTACGGTTCAGCTAAAGCATCAATGTCATCTCCAGATTTAGAATTTGAAGTTCCAACAAAAAATGGTGAGTTAAAACGCAATATATCAGAACATGAATTATCTAGATATGTTGAAGCAAGGACGGCAGAAATACTTCAATTAGTTATGCGTGAAATTGCAAAGGCAGATATAAACGAAAAATTAACCTATGGAATGGTTATTACTGGAGGAGGTTCTGAATTAAAAAATTTATCTGGTTTAGCTCAAGAGACTATTGGAATGCCTGTTCGAATTGGTAAACCTAATAATATCAGCGGCGAAGTTGATATCGCATCTGGTCCATCATATGCAAGCGCCATTGGTCTTTCTCAATGGAGAAGATTTGGGACCGATTTAAATGTTAATAAACCAGGAAAAGGTTTTGTAAAAGATACAATTACTAATGTGAAAAAATTATTTAATGATTTTTTTTAATTCTACATTAAACATACCAAGGGTAAAGAAAGGAGCAAACTATGCTATTTGAATTTGATAGTTTAGCAGAACAAAAAGCAAATCTAAAGGTCATTGGAGTAGGCGGAGCCGGTGGAAATGCAGTGAATCGAATGATACAAGCAGGCATGAGCGGAGTAGACTTCATGGTTATTAATACTGATGCACAAGATCTTGATAATAATGGTGCGGAAAATAAAATCCAAATTGGAAAGAATCTTACAAAAGGCTTGGGTGCTGGTGCCAAATCAGAAATTGGTAAAGATGCTATGGAAGCAGATAAAGAAGTTGTACAATCAATGATAGAAGGTGCAGATATGGTATTCATTACTGCTGGAATGGGAGGCGGTACTGGTACAGGAGCTGCACCGATTGCGGCACAAATCGCACGAGAGATGGGTATCTTAACTGTTGGGATCGTAACACTCCCATTTAATTTCGAAGGTCCAAAACGAATGAATCGAGGCCTCGCTGGTGTAACAGAATTACGTAAAGCTTGTGACACGGTAATTGCAATACCAAATCAAAAGCTTATGTCAATAGTCGACAAAGATACAACAGTCGTAGAGGCATTTAAATTAGCGGATTCTATTCTACATCATGCTTCAAAAGGAATCTCTGATCTAATCAATGTACATGGGCTAATCAATCTGGACTTTGCTGACGTTGAAACAGTTATGAAAAATATGGGTGAAGCTGTAATGGGTACGGGATCAGCATCTGGTGAGGAAAGGGCCGTTTTAGCAGCTCAACAAGCTATTTCTAGCCCTTTATTAGATAATGCTTCCGTATCTGGAGCTCAGGGTGTCCTTGTAAATATAACAGGTAGTACTGATCTAACCCTAATAGAAGTTGACCAGGCCACATCGATAATATTTGAGGAAGCTGGTAAAGATGCTAATATAATCTTTGGTGCTGTCATTGATCCATCATTAAAAGACGAAATAATGGTCACTGTAATTGCAACAGGATTTAATCGAAAAGCAATTGTGGATGATTTTATTACAGAACATACAGAGTACAGTAATGTGAAAGAAACCAAAACTCAAATATTATCTGAAAAAGAAAACCTGCCCCTTTATGAACAATCGAGTGCAGAGCAGGAAAAAGAAGATGAAAACAAGCCGGTAATGCTTTTTGACGATTCAAATCCTACTGTTTATGGCAATGACCTTGAAGTTCCGGCTTTTATTCGGCGACAACACGAATAAAATGATTTGATTAGGAATAAAACTTTTACTCGAAATGATAGATAAAAAA
>CETT01004606.1_pt1 | contig 15133 bp, 17 predicted proteins | sample 356361 | NCBI WGS metagenome assembly CETT01 (sample SAMEA2622429, study PRJEB7988) | marine metagenome | isolation source: saline water (ENVO:00002010), including | reverse complement strand
CTCATAATTGGGTATTAATATTAGTTCTCCATTATCACTATACATCACCCTCTCATAATACGCACCAAAATCTTTAACCAGCTGATCTATTTGCTTTTGGTCCCCAGATACTCCCAAAAAATCTTCGTCAAAATGGGTTACATAGCTTTTTAATATTTCAGGTGTATCTCTTATAGGATCGAAAGTAATGACAACAAAATTTGGCATAAAAGAAGAATTACTTTTCTTTATTTTACTTTTTAGAGTAGATATATTCATTAACTCTGTCGGGCAAACATCAGGGCAATGTGTGTAAATAAATGTCAATACAGTCCATTCATCTTTTAAATTCTCGTTTTCAAATTTGTTGTTATTGTGATCTATCAATGAAAAGGATGATAGTTTTTTATCAGGATTGTAAATTAAATGTGAGACTTTAAGGTTTTTGGATAGGTATTTGTAATCACTGTCAGAAATAGTAAAATACAAAGCGACAAAAACCAGCACAAAGGCGGCAATAGTTAATAATAATAATATTTTTTTTTGCATTGCATTTATTGTAATTGCTATTAAGAATTAATTAACACAAATATCACAATTAATTGATTGTAGATTATGAATAATTTTATTCATCAATTATGCATTTGCATGTGTCTAATCGTGATTCATTTGCATAGAGTTGTGGTCATGATTCATCATCTTAGATTTTCTTACTAATGCGTGTACCATTTGCTTAGAGCCATCGTCAAATACTAAACTGAACATAACAATATCGCCCTCTTTTGGTACTTCATCTGGTCCAATAAACATGATATGCCAAGAGCCAGGCTCAAGTTTAGTTAAGCCGTGTGCTGGTATTGGAATATAGTCCTGCCTCATCATCTTCATAGTTCCATTACTATCAACAGTTCTATGTAGCTCGATACGCTTAAAACCACTAGCATTAACTTGTATTAATTTGATTTCTTTGTCTGAACTATTATTTATATTCACAAATCCTCCAAGCATTGGAGCATTAGGTGGAGCTGTTCTAATCCATGATTCGGATACAGATATATGGCTTTCCGCTAAAACAGCACTAGTTACTAAAAATAATACAACTATAGCAATCTTTTTGGTTATCATAATGTTATTAATAATTAAAAAACACATATTATATTGAATATTTATTTAACAATCATCTATAAATAATAATTTTTATGAAGTTAACACTTGATGTAGATAATTCAGCACAATTAGCCAATATTTGTGGCTCACTAGACAAACATATAGATATTATTGCTAAAAGCTTGAATATTGAAATCAGCAACAAAGGTGCCGACTTTGTAATGAAGGGCAATAATGATAAGTTAGCGTATACGATACTTCAAGATTTAGAGGCGCTTTCTAAAACTCAATCTATCAATATTGAAGATGTTGAAATGAGTATAAAGACTCAGACACATAAAGATTTGCCTGAAAAATCAATAAATATAAAAACTAAACGCAAATTTATCCATATTCGCAGTAAAAACCAACAAAAATATGTCAAATCAATTGTCGATAAAGATTGCACTTTTGCTATCGGTCCTGCCGGAACAGGCAAGACTTATCTGGCTGTAGCTAGGGCAGTTGAATCTTTAGAAAGTTCAGATATCCGCCGTATTGTTTTGGTTCGCCCAGCAGTTGAAGCAGGCGAAAAGTTAGGCTTCTTGCCTGGAGACTTAACTGAAAAGGTTGACCCTTACTTGCGTCCAATATACGACGCACTTTATGAAATGCTTGGATTTGAAAAAGTTACCAAACTAATGGAAAAAAACATAATAGAGGTTGCCCCATTAGCATTTATGCGTGGAAGGACTCTAAACGAATCATTCATAATACTTGATGAGGCTCAAAATACCACTATAGAACAAATGAAAATGTTTTTAACACGTATGGGCTTTGGTTCAAAAATGGTAATAACTGGGGACATCACCCAAATAGACCTTGTAAAATCAACTGAATCTGGTCTTGTTCACGCAATGAAAGTTTTAAAAGATGAAAAACAGGTTTCATTCTGTAACTTTGAAGCTAAAGACGTAGTTAGGCATAAGTTGGTTCAAAAAATTGTCTTGGCGTATGAGAAGTTTGAATCCTAGGGTATAATTCTTTCCTTTTATTAAGCAGCATAACAAGATTAATCTCTGCTAATTAAACCAAAGATATTAAAATATTAACTTATTCGAGTAATTGATTCTTAATATTGAATTTTTATACTTCTGAATCAAACCAAAAAACCATAAACTAAATACATATATTTACAAATGCATGAAAAAGTTATTGTAGGTCTATCAGGCGGTGTTGACTCCTCAGTATCGGCATTATTGCTCTTAGAGCAAGGATATAATGTCGAAGCTTTGTTCATGAAGAACTGGGAAGAAGACGACACCAATGAACATTGTAGTGCAGCGCAAGACCTATCTGATGCAAAGAAAGTGGCTGATAAATTGGGAATTAAACTGCACACTGTTAATTTTTCTAGTGATTATTGGGATGATGTATTTGAACATTTCCTTAAAGAACATAAGAAAGGTCGCACACCAAATCCTGACATATTGTGTAATCAAAAAATTAAATTTAAGGTCTTTTTAGATTACGCCATTTCACTAGGAGCGGACAAAATAGCTACAGGACACTATGCCCGTATAACTAATAAAAATAACTCTTATCAACTTAAAGTAGGATTGGACAATAACAAAGATCAAAGTTATTTTTTGTATCTTCTAGGTCAAAACCAGCTTGCAAAAAGTTTGTTCCCTCTTGGAGGTATAACAAAAGATGAGGTGCGCAATATTGCCAAGGAAGAAGGTTTGATTACTGCAAACAAGAAAGACTCAACCGGAATCTGTTTTATTGGTGAGAGAAATTTTTCAGAGTTTCTTGAAACATACCTGCCAAAACAACAAGGCAACATAGTAAATCACAAAGGCAAGTTTATTAAGCACCATCAGGGTTTAGCTTTCTATACTATTGGCCAAAGAAAAGGTTTAGAAATTGGCGGTGGTTTCGGTGATTCTGATGAGCCATGGTTTGTCGCAGATAAAAAAATAAAAAGCAATGAATTGGTTGTAGTTCAGGGTGACCATGAATTACTCTATCATAACTATTTAGAGGCCTCTAATGAGCACTGGATTGATAAACGACCTAAATTACCCCTAAATTGTACTGCAAAAATTCGCTATCGACAGAAATCACAGAACTGTACAATAAAATCAAGCAATAATGGCTATTTGAGTGTATTATTTGATAAGCCACAAAGGGCAATAACCCCTGGGCAATCTATTGTCTTTTATGATGAAGAGATTTGTATTGGTGGCGGTATTATTGAAACTAGAGGTAATAATTAATGGGAAAGATAAGAAATCAGACACTAGCACTGGCTAGCCTTATACAAACAACAGCCCTAGTTGATCAGCTTGCATTAACTGGCAAATGCGATAGTGAGACTAATAAAGCCAGCCTAAAGAGTATTATTACAACTAGCTCTAATATTGAGGATGTTTTTGGGTCTATAAAGGACCTTTCGACTGGACTAAATGCACTAAAAATTGCTTTAGGAGAAAAATCAAAAAGTATGCACAATATTATCTTTTATTCATTGGCACTTATAAAACTAGAGAAAAAACTAATGAATAACAAGGAACTACTTAATGAAATTTCTAATGAAATTAATGTTATAAAAAATCAAGACTTTTTTGAAATAAGCCACTCTAATTCACTTGCACGTCTTGCTAACCTCTATAAAATAACTCTAGGAAGCCTAAATCCTAGAATAATGGTCACTGGAGAGCAGATATATTTGACCAACCAACACACCGCTAATCACATAAGGGCTTTATTGTTAGCAGGTATCAGGGCGGTGTCTTTGTGGAAATCTCAAGGTGGTAAAACTTGGCAATTATTACTAAATAAAAAAAAGACACTAAAATTAGTCAACTCTATGGACTTTTAGGCCTTATGACTTTATAATTGCGTCTTTTAAATATTATTCAAAACAATAAAACTATGGCTAATTCAGCAAGCTCTATAAAACGCGCAAAACAAGCAATAAAACGCAACAAACACAATTCACAAATTCGTGCCAAGGTACGAACATTTATTAAGAAGGTTGCTCATGCAGTTGAAGCAGGCAACAAAAAGGAAGCCAAAGGTGGATTTGCAGATATGCAAAAAACCATTGATCAGGCTGTAAACAAGGGCTTGATGCATAAAAATCAAGCAGCCAGAAGAAAATCACGCCTTAGCGCCAAAATAAAAGCTCTGTAAAAACAATTAATTAATATTGCTATAATAAAGCCCTCTGAGAGGGCTTTTTTTTGTTTAAAAAAAATAAGATGATTGATGAAAAAGATAAAAATTTATTTAGAAGTGCAATTGATGGTCCAGACTTTGTTGACAAAGATAGCAAACATTTATCAGAAAACAAGCAAAATAATAGTCCTATATTCAACTCTTATAGTGTTATTTCTGAAGCAAATTTATCTGGCTCAGATGTAGTATCATTCTCCCACAATGGTGCTCCGGTAAAACTTATTAAAAAAATGAAACAAGGCAAGATTGGTTATGCACCAACTATTGATCTTCATGGGCAAACACTAAAGGAGGCCTGCTCATCACTCTCAAGGTTTATACACTACCATCAACAAAACCGATTTATTCATATAGTTCATGGCAAGGGTTATCACTCTGATAATGGCAGGAGTATCTTAAAGTCTCAGATAGTGCATTATTTGAAGCAACACCCTGATATTGTTGCATTTAACTCTTGCCCGCCTAAAGACGGTGGTACAGGTGCTGTTTTTGCTCTATTAAAGACTAAATAAAATATGTTTAATTTAGACGAGATATATTCTGTTTCCGAGTTTCTTTCTTTATGCAACAAAACTGTTGAAAAAAATATTCCAACTTGTTGGCTTCAAGGAGAAATATCTAACCTATCAAGGCCAGCCTCTGGCCACTGGTATTTTTCATTAAAGGACAATAAAGGGCAAATTCGTTGCGCGCTATTTAGATTATCTCAACGCAATATTAATTTTAATCCTGAAAATGGAATGGAAGTATTAGTTAGAGCTGCTCCAACCCTATATGAAGCAAGGGGTGACTTTCAATTAATTATCCAAAAGCTTGAACCTGTTGGTACAGGCAACCTGCAATTAGCCTTTGATCAGCTAAAAAATAAACTAAGAAGTGAAGGATTGTTTGATCCAATACACAAAAAAACATTGCCTTCAATAGTCAATACAATTGGAATTGTTTCCTCCTCAAGTGGAGCGGTAATTAAAGATATATGTAAAATACTTAATAAACGATACCCATTTGCAGAAATTCTGCTGTTTGATTGTGTAGTCCAAGGAAGCGGTTCTGCTAAAAAATTAGCAAATGCTATAAGTATTGCTGACAATTCAAAAATTTGTGATGTTCTAATTATTGCTAGAGGTGGTGGCTCATTAGAGGATTTGTGGGCTTTTAACGAGGAATTAGTTGCTAGATCTATTTTCAAAGCTAATACGCCTATTATTAGTGCTATTGGTCATGAAACAGACACAACTATTGCTGATTTTGTAAGTGATATTCGTGCCCCTACACCTAGTGCAGCTGCTGTTATAGCAACCCCAGATAGAATGGAGTTAATTTCTAATGTTAATAAACTATTGCTAAGACTTATTAATTCTAGCAATCAAATTATAGATACACATAGCAGTAAGCTGATTGGTCTGATACAAAGAATCCCAACCCCAAGCAGGCAAATAAATTATTATTCACAAAAGCTTGATAATGCATCCTCATACCTTAACTATCAGTTAAAAACTTCATTAAGCCTGAACAATTCAATACTTAGTAACATTTTTGAGAAGCTAAAGCAGCATTCTCCAAGCTCAAGTATTCAATATAAAAAAGAAAAAAATGCGATTTCAAAGCAGCAACTATTGCAGCAGGTAAACCGACTAAAAATAAATAGTGCAATTGAACTTAATAACATTAATGATAGATTAGTCAAATCTATTGAAAAAACTATCCTGCTTAAAAAGCATAAACTATCTAGTTACGCAAATAGTCTTAATCATTTATCTCCGTTAAATACTCTTTCACGTGGTTATAGTATTACCTCTGATAGCAACAAAAAGGTTCTACTGTCTAAATCTAATATTAATATTAAAGACTCGATTGTTACCCAACTTTCTGATGGGAAGGTTCATTCAGTAGTAAGTAAAATTGAAAATAATTAGTATCCTATTTGTAGTTTTATCAGGACCATTATTTGCAAATATTGCAATACCTAACAATTCATTTCCTGGAGGTATTGCGGTTATTGATTTTCTAACTAGTCACTCCAAACCTCAGGCTTTTTATAATAATGTCCCGCTTTTTGTACAGAAGATAAGAAACAACCAATGGCAAGCATTTGTAGGAATTCCATTGCTAACTGAATTAGGAGAAAAAGAAATTACAGTTAAAACTGACTCTGAACAAAATATTAAATTTAATGTCAAGTACCACCCTTATGAACAAGAGAGTATCAACTTTGTAGGAGATAATAATAAATACCTGAATCCAAACTTGTCGCATCAAGAAAGAATAATTAAAGAACGTAAATTACTAGCAAGTGCTAGGAAATATTTTTCTTCAAGAGCATTATCTAATAGTTTTTTTATTAAGCCTATTAATAACAATATAAGCAGTAAATTTGGCAATAGAAGAGTCATTAACGGTAAAGACAGTTTGCCCCATACTGGAATAGATCTTAGGGGAAATATCGGAGAATCTATAAAGTCAGCTGCAGATGGAAGGGTTATACTTATTGGTGATTATTTTTTTAATGGCAAGTGTGTATTTATAGATCATGGACAAGGCTTAATTAGTGCTTATATGCATATGCAAAAAGTTTTAGTAGATTATGGGCAAGAAATTAAACAGGGAGAACTTTTAGGCACTATTGGCATGACAGGAAAGGCAACAGGCCCTCATCTTCATTGGAGTGTTTATTTGAACCGAACAGCTATTAATCCTGCGCTATTATTGGAGAATAATTAATGCAATCAAACGTTTCTTTTGTTACAAGAATTTGGGCAATAATTTACGACACATTATTAGTCTTTTCATTAATTTTTGCTATTGGCTTAATCGTACAGGCAGTGTTTGGAGATTTAGGTAATGTATTTTTTTATGTTGTCACACTTCCTACCTCTTATATATATTTCTCTCAATCCTGGACAAAGGGAAGACAAACACTAGGAATGAAGGCATTAAAATTCCAAATAGTTCAACAAAATGGTGAAAATATTACTCATAAGCAGGCACTAACAAGATTATTCTGTGCGGCTATTACTTTAATTTTCATTGGTCATTTATATATGTTCTTCAATGATGGCAATCTATCTCTGCAAGATAAAATTTCTAAAACATTATTTGTAAAAAATTAGATATCAGTTTGTATTTATAAATCTATTCATATGTAATAATATTAAACTTGGCAGTAAAAACAAATTATTGCTATCAAAACTTGATATATATTATTTACTTTACGAACATTGATTTTTAGAAAAAAAACTAGCAAAAAAAACGCCAAAAAATCAAACTTGTTTGGGTTTTTTTATAAGTACTGGTTAACCTTTGTTTTGTTAGCTATAGTGTTCACTTTAATTAGGCAAAGTATTTTTATTAATAAGTTCCCATATATACTGGAAAGTAAAAGAGAAGTCATTAATGAAACTATGTCACAAAATAAAGCTATTATTCTGAGAAACAATTCATTGGTGATGGAATTAAAAACAGGGTCGGAGCCAAATATGGAGATTTTGGAATCGCAAGCAAGGTTTCGTTTTGGTTATATAAAGGATGGTGAAACGTATTACCAGATAAGAAAATCTGAACAAGAGCCATTGATTGATGGTGTAAATACTGACAAATAACCGTCATGTATAATTAGTCTTTTTGCATCACTATAGTTAATTAATGTCTGCTGATAAATGCTACTTAATAATTCCTGCTAGTGGTATTGGTTCGCGCATGAATTCAATCATCCCGAAACAATATATTGCGCTTGATAACGGACTTACTGTTATTGACCAGACATTAAAAACATTCTTAGAAGTTGACTCGATAAACGGCTGCATTGTAGCAATTTCTAACAATGACTCAGAATTTAAGAGTTCGTTATTCTCTAGCCACCCTAAAATGTTGGCAATTGCTACAGGCGGCAAAGAAAGAATTCATTCGGTAATGTCGTCATTAGAAAAACTCAAATTTATTGCAAATGAGAGTGACTGGGTATTGGTGCATGATGCTGTTAGGCCATGTATAAAAACCTCTGATATAGAAAAATTAATTTACGAGCTTAAAAATAATGATACAGGCGGCTTGCTGGGAATTAGAACTACTGACACCGTAAAGCAAACCAATAATGTTAATTTTGTTGAAAAGACAATTGATAGATCAAACTTATGGCAAGCATGCACCCCACAAATGTATCGCTTTGGGGTTTTGTTTAAAGCGTTAAGTAAAGCTATAAAGGATAATTTTAATGCTACAGATGAGGCAAGTGCTATTGAACACTCAAGTCTAAAATCACAGATGGTCCAGTGCAGCAAAAGCAATATAAAAATTACTACTCCTGAAGATATAGAACTGGCTAATTATTATTTAAAACAAGGGTTGGATTAATTTGTATTTGAATATTTCCAAATAATTGTTTATTTACATAATTTCTGGATTATTAGTTATCACAAATCTGGCTCTATTAATTAGTTAATTTGTGCTTTAATTTAACTATACTGTGGTGTTAACTAACCGCTAACTATACTATACTGTTTATTAACAAAATAATAATCAAGGAAAGTCAATGACTAAACTTCAACATATCATTAATGGGGCCAAAGTAAATGGCACTTCTGATTCAATTTTTGAAATATACAATCCTTCAACTGGGAAGATAGTAACAAAAATGCAGGGTGCTGGCTCTGAAGACGTTAAAAAAGCAATTGATGCAGCTCATGATGCTTTTGAAGGCTGGAAAAAAGTATCCCCATCTATGCGCGCTCAGATAATGTTTAATTATCGTGACCTGTTAAACAAAAATCTGTATGAACTAGCTGAACTCATATCAAGAGAGCATGGAAAAACTCTCGCTGACGCCAAAGGAGAGGTATTAAGAGGTCTTGAAGTTGTTGAATTTTGTACATCTATTAATTCTCACCTAAAATCTGACTTTACTGCCGATGTCTCTTCTAGTATTGATAGTTATAACCTTAGACAGCCTTTAGGGGTCTGCGCTGGAATAACTCCTTTTAATTTTCCTGCCATGGTTCCTATGTGGATGTATCCAGTAGCAATAGCATGCGGAAATACTTTCGTTTTAAAGCTTTCTGAGCGTGACCCAAGCTGCGGCCTAAGATTAACAGAACTTATGGCTGAGGCTGGATTACCTGATGGTGTATTAAATACCGTTGTTGGAGATAAAGAGGCGGTAGATGAAATACTACATAATCCAAAAGTCGCGGCTGTAAGCTTTGTCGGTTCAACTAGTGTCGGTGAATATATTTACCAAGAAGGATGCTCAAACAACAAAAGAGTTCAAGCCCTATGTGGCGCAAAAAATCACATGATAGTTATGCCTGATGCCAGTCTCGATCAGTCTTGTGAAGCTATACTTGGCGCTGCCTACGGTTCCGCTGGAGAGAGATGTATGGCGATATCAGTTGTAGTTGCTGTTGGTAATGAAATAGCTGATCGAATTGTGGAGCAATTAACCCCTATGGTTAAGTCTTTAAAGATTGGTGCTTTTGATGAAGATGGCGTTGAGATGGGCCCAGTTATTACAAAACAGAGTCAAGAAAATATAAACAATTATATTAACCAAGGAATTGATCAGGGTGCCAAACTAGTTCTTGACGGTAGAGATAATATACCAAAAGAAGGTTTCTATGTTGGTGCCTGTATATTTGATAAGGTAACCAAAGATATGTCAATTTATACTGATGAAATATTTGGCCCTGTTTTAAGTATAGTGCGTGTAGAGAATTACGAGGAAGCATTAGACCTAGTAAATAAGCATGAATACGGCAACGGAGCTGCAATTTTTACAAGAGATGGAGACACTGCGCGCCACTTTACTATGAACGTAGAGGCAGGCATGGCAGGTGTAAATGTTCCTATTCCTGTTCCCGTAGCTATGCATAGCTTTGGAGGCTGGAAGAGGTCTTTGTTTGGTAGCTCTTCAATTCATGGAATGGAAGGTGTTAGGTTTTATACAAAGCTCAAAACAATAACCTCACGATGGCCTTCTGGAATACGTAAAGGTGCACAATTTCATTTTGAAGGTGGGAAAAATGCCTCATAATTGGTAAGCTTTTCTAAGTAAATAAAATAATTTAATAAGCCATAAAATTTAATTATTAATATAGCTATCGGTTAACTAATTAACAAAACAAAACTGTCAAAGTCATTAAAATATACTTATTGATATATATAAGGTAGTACCTTGAATACAAAAGTAGGTCTTGGACAAGACTCGCATGCATTTGAATCAAATATTGAAAAGCCATTAATTTTAGGCGGAGTCATTTTTGAACACCCAAAAGGGTTAAAAGGTAACAGTGACGCTGATGTTGTCTTACACTCTTTGACAAATGCAATCTCTTCAATAACAGGTAAAAATATACTTGGAAGCATTGCTGATGAACTCTGCAAGGATGGAATAAAAGATAGCTCTGAGTACCTAAAACTAGCTTTAGAAGACCTAAATGACTACACCATTAACCATATAGCCATATCAATAGAATGCCTGACCCCAAAAATTTCTCCATATATAGAAAGTATAAAAAATAACATAGCTAAACTAGCAAACATATTACCAACAGATATTGGCATTACAGCAACCTCTGGAGAGGGTTTAACTGATTTTGGAAAAGGAAAAGGTATTCAAGTACTTACAATAATAACTGTAAGTAAAGAATGAAAAAGCTACATTCAATTACACGTTCAAGAATTAATAATATTCATTTTGTAGGGATTGGTGGTTCTGGCATGAGTGGTATTGCTGAAGTGCTTATTAACTTGGGATATACCATAACAGGTTCAGATATATCTAGCAACAAGGCAACTATAAAGCTTGAAGATATGGGCTGCCAGATTAATTATAAGCATAGAGCAGATAACGTTATTAATGCCCAAGCTGTCGTAGTCTCTTCAGCCATAGACGAGAATAACGAAGAAATAACTAAAGCACGCAAACTGAATATTCCTATTGTTCCAAGAGCTGAAATGTTAGCCGATTTGATGCGCTTTAGGTTTGGGATTGCCATTGCAGGTACCCACGGAAAAACTACTACTACTAGCCTTATAACTCATATTCTTAGTGTGGCAAAACTTGATCCTACTTATATTATTGGGGGCATACTAAATTCTAGCGGCAATAACGCTAAGCTTGGAGATGGAGACTATTTAATTGCTGAGGCTGACGAAAGTGATGCATCTTTTCTACACCTTCAGCCAATACTAAGCGTAATTACTAATATTGATCAAGACCATATGCAAACATATGGCAATAAATATAAAAAATTAAAAGATGCCTTTGTAAGATTTACCTCTAATCTACCTTTTTACGGAACTTGCGTTATGTGTGCAGAGGACAAAGGTGTAAAAGATGTTCTTAAATATATTCATCGACCTGTCGTAACATATGGCTTCTCTGAAGGGGTAGATATTCAGGCAATAAACATTTCACAAAAAGATTTGCAAATGCATTTTGAAGTGAAAAGCACTAGATACAATCAATCCTTTTCCGTTGAGCTAAACCAGATTGGTAGACACAATATACTAAACACTTTGGCTGCGATTGGTATTTGTTTTGAAATCGGTATTGACAGTAAAATAATTCAAAAAGCTTTGGGCACCTTTTCTGGTGTTGCTAGAAGACTTGATTCACATGGAAAACTTACTATCAATAACAAAGAATTATCTCTTTTTGATGATTATGGTCACCACCCTAACGAAATAATTGAGGTATTTAAGAGTTTACAAAATACCTACCCAGAAAAACGCTTGGTGGTAATATTCCAGCCCCACCGTTATACACGTACTAGAGATTTATTTGATGATTTTGCCTGGGCATTATCTAAGGTCGGTGCACTTATATTGCTAGATATATACTCTGCAAATGAAAAACCTATTTCGCACATTAATTCAAGATCTTTAGCTGACTCAATTAGACAAAGATCATCTCTAGACCCAGTAGTTATTAATAGCACCAAAGATATCTTTACAGTTCTTCCAAATATAGCAAAGGATGGAGACGTACTGTTAACTTTGGGTGCTGGTGATATTCATACTTTACCAGAACTATTAATTAATAAGTATGTTGACTCATAATGAAAGTATGGCTAGACACTGCTCATTTAGAGCTGGGGGCTTAGCGCAAATATTTTTTGAGCCAAATTCAATAGAAGAGCTGTCTGAGTTTTTAAAGAATAATAATTTACCAGTACTGGTAATAGGTCTTGGAAGTAATATACTTATTAGAGACAGTGGTTTTGAAGGTGTAGTGATTAAGATAGGTAAGCTTAATGGGCTTTCAGTTATTAGTAATTCTATTAATGTAGAGGCAGGATTGACACTTGCTAAACTAAGTAGATATTGTGGAAATAATAACTTTTACGGAGCAGAATTCTTAAGCTCAATTCCTGGAACAGTTGGTGGCGCTTTAGCTATGAATGCTGGAGCATTTGGCTCTGAGTTCTGGAATTATGTTTTAAGCGTAACGACAATTGATTCACAAGGTAATTTAATAAGTAGAAAAAAAGATGACTTCGAAGTTGGCTATCGCTTTGTCAATCATAAGCACCCTGGAGAGTACTTTGTTGCTGCAAAGTTAAAATTTAATGAAGAGCCCGGAAAACAAAATATAAAAGAGCTTTTATTAAAAAGAAATAAATTACAACCAATTGGTATGGCAAGTTGCGGTAGTGTCTTTAAAAATCCTGAAAGTAACTATGCCGCAGAGTTAATTGAAAATTGCAATCTTAAAGGCTTCTGTATTGGAGGAGCATGTATATCTAATAAGCATGCAAATTTTATAATAAATAACGGCGAAGCTACCGCTAAAGACATAGAAACATTAATAAAATACATACAAAAGAGCGTATTTAAGAAATACAACATCAACCTAGAGACAGAGGTAAAAATTATATGATTGTAGTTCTTATGGGTGGCAATTCAGCTGAAAGAGAGATCTCTCTGAAAAGCGGTCAGGCGGTCTATGAGGCGCTTATAAGAAAAGGAGTGGAGTGCTTTAAATTTGATTGGGATGGAGACAATCTAGATAAACTATGGAGCAATACTTTCGATAAAGCCTTTATTGTTCTTCATGGGCGCGGAGGTGAAGACGGTTACATCCAAAAAATACTTGAAGAACGCAACATACCTTATACAGGCTCAGACTCAAAATCTTCATCAAATTGCATGAACAAAGCCATTACTAAATCAATTTGGAAAAAACAAAAACTCCCTTTATCGCCTTCTATAATAGCAAATATTAATAATAACACCCCACAAATACCATTCTCACTGCCATGGGCAGTGAAGCCAACCCTAGAGGGCTCGAGTATAGGAATTAGTAAGGTTGAAAATTATAACGATCTTGAGGCTGCACTAAAAATTGCATGGAAGTATGACGATGACGCAATGATTGAGAAGTGGATTAATGGTGACGAATATACTGTATCGATACTAAACAACAAAGCATTGCCAGCAATAAAGATTATTTCAAGTAGCCAGTTTTACGATTACGATTCAAAATACCACTCTAACGATACACGCTATATATGCCCATGTGGGCTTAATGAGTTGGAAGAAGAAAAATTGCAGGAGCTTGCTATAAATGCTTTTATTTCAATGGGAGCAAGTTCATGGGGCAGGGTTGATTTTATTATTGACAGTAACTCAAAACCTTACCTACTAGAGATTAACACTGTGCCAGGTATGACTTCTCACTCATTAGTACCAATGGCAGCTAAATCAGTCGGACTAGATTTTGATGATTTGGTTGTTGATATAAGCAACCTCTGTTGACAATCTAAGCAATATATAAATTATAAACATACTTATTATTTAAAACATTAATGCGATTTTTTTCTCGAAAAAATAAAAAAAAAGTCACGTTCAAATCTTTCTTTTGGGGTTTTACGAAAGTAATTGCGATATTTTCAATTGTCGGCCTTATAGCTTGGGTAATAATAATATCCAACCCTACCAAGTTTCTTAATGTTTCAGTTAAGTGGGATTTAGATGAAAGATTGCCGTTATCACAAAATCTCCTTATTAATAAAATACAGCCACAACTAAACGATAAATATAATATAGATTTACGCCAAATAAAAGAGACAATAGAGCAAGAACCTTGGGTTGAAAATGCCCATGTAAAGCGTTTATTTTGGAACTATATAAAAATCAAAGTTGATGCAAAAACAGTTGCCATGAGGTGGAAAGATGAGAAGTGCATTGATAATGCAGAATTGCCAAATTGTCTTGGCTTTATATCGAATAGAGGTGAGTTATTTATCCCTGATAGAATAATTGAATCTGACGCAATATACGCAATATCAAACACAGAAATAGATACCATAGAAACACTATATTCTGACTACAAGATCTATAAGTCAATACTACAACCAATGATAATAAAAACAATAATTAGAACAAACATTGATAAGCTAGTTATTGAGCCAAATATTACTGTAATTCTTGGCTACAAAAAACAAGAAGAGAGGTTAGCTAGGTTTAAAAAGGCTTACACCAAACTAAGAAAAAAAAGTAAAAAAGTAGATCAAGCAATTTTTGATATGAGATACCCTAAGGGTTTTAGCATGGGCTACAAATAAAAAATAATTCCTTGTTTGTAAGATATGTTATTTTTGCCTCAAGCCCAAATTGTAATCTTCGTAGCAAAATACCCTTGCCATGGTTCCCACTAAACCATACCTACAAGATTTTTTATAGCCTGTAATGGGATTTTTTTAATTCTCAACTAGTTGTATTTGTTGTTACTAATATTATTGTTAATTAGCTGATAACAAAGAGCTAAATTAACTGAAGACCAGTAATAAATTACAACTTTAACTACCCAATTCAAGGTCTCTCC
>CETT01081975.1_pt1 | contig 15521 bp, 14 predicted proteins | sample 356361 | NCBI WGS metagenome assembly CETT01 (sample SAMEA2622429, study PRJEB7988) | marine metagenome | isolation source: saline water (ENVO:00002010), including | reverse complement strand
GCCAAGGACAGGGCCAAGGACAGGGCCAGGGCCAAGGACAGGGCCAGAACGGCCAGAACGGCCAGAACGGCGGCCAGCAAGGCCAAGGTCAGGACGAGGGCTCCCAATCGGACGAGAGCGGCCAGAGCGGCCAGGACAGCGAACCGGGAGAGCAGGACCAGCAGCAGGACAACGGACAGGGCCAGCAGCAGAATGGTGGCGAACAGAGCGGCCAGCAAGGCGACCAGGAGAGCGAAGACCAGAACGGCAACAACCAGAACGGTCAGAACCAGGATCAGCAAGGCCAGACTCAGGGCGATGACCAGGGTCAGCAGGGCTCACAGTCCGACCAGCAGCAGAGTCAGCAGCTCGACAACCAAGACCAGAACGGTGAGAATGACAACGATGGCGACGGAATCCCCGACGATCAGGACTGGGATGACGACAGCGACGGAATCCCCGACAGCCAGGATGAGTATCCCGAGGACCACGACAACGATGGCATCGATGACGCGGATGACGATGACGACGACGGCGACGGCATAGACGACCGAGAGGAAGTCAACGACGGCAACCCGAATACCGACATCTACGATCATGACAACGACGGCGTGCGGGACGACATCGACTTCGACATCGACAACGACGGGATCGACAACTGGAACGATTTCCTTGATTGCGACGGCGACGGCGACGAGGACGAGGACGCATCGCGCGACCACGACAACGACTGCATGAACGACGCAGTCGACCCCGACGACGACAACGACGACATCCTCGATGTCGACGAGTTGGACGGTGCCTACGGCACCTGGCGATACGACCACGACAACGATGGCCTATCGGACAACTACGACACCGACGACGACAACGACGGCCTCTCCGACTGGTTCGAGCAGAATGACGGCTGGGACATGACCGGCCAGTTCGATCACGACAACGACGGCATCCCCGACAACATGGACGATGACGATGACGGCGACGGCATCCCAGATGTCAACGAGAACGACTTCGACATCACCTGAAGCGGTGAGCAGTGCGTTCAGCCGGCCCGCCCCGTCTCTGACGGGAAGCGGTGACAGGCTCCCCGGGGGCGCGAGCGTCCCCGGGCGGGCCGCCTCCATCTCAGAAGTCGAACAGGGTCGGTTGACTCGCCGACCTCAGCCGGCCGGCCTTTGACAGACGGTCGAGCGCCCGGTCCATCCTGCGCTCGGAGAAGCCGCGTTCCTCCTGCAGGAATGACCGCAGCCCCTCCTCCACCGCCTTGGTGGGCTCTGGCAGCGAGCCCGAGTCCGCCGGGTGCTCCATGAACAACTCCCGGACTAAATCGAGATTCTCGGGCAGATCGAAACCCCTAGCCTCGGCGACTGCCTCCATGGTGCCGTGCTTCTGGATGAGCTTGAGGCCGGTCTTGGGCCCGATGCCCTTGATGCCCGGGTGGAAGTCCGTTCCGATCATGATGCCCATATCGACCAGCTGCTCGCGGGAGATACCGTGGGCCTCCAGCATGTCCGATAGGACGATGCGCTCTGCGTGGAGGGCCCTTCCGAACCTACGCGTGCCGTGGCTGGTCAGGTTCCTCACCATGACCGGAGCGCCGTAGAGCAGCGTGTCCCAGTCTTGGCTTGCCACCGCCCCCACCTCGCCCCTAGCGCACCTCACAGCCGCTGCGCCCTCGGCCTCCATCGGGGCCTCCAGCCAGACCACTCCCATGTGCTCGAACAGACGCTTTGTCTCCTCTACCATCTCCCGAGTGTACTCGGCTGTCTGCGGCCCCAGCTTCTTGGCTGCGGGCAGGTCCCCTGCATCCATCGCAGCCTCCCAGCGCGCGATGGCGTTCAGCTTCCGCTCCTTCCTCCCATCCAACGTCTCTCGCTTCAGGTCATGCGGCCTGCCGTCGAACACGAACACCGGGTCGATGCCCTCGGAGATCATCACCGTGGCGCGGTCGAGGAAGCCCATCAGGTGGGCGACCGGCTTGCCCTCGTAGGAGAGCGGCTTGCCGTCTTGACCGGTCATCGAGGTGATGAACTGGTAGGCGTTGAGGAAGACGTCAACGGCCACCCTCTGACCGGAGAGGTCGCTCAGTTCGATGGGCTCTGGGGAAACCAGGCCTCTCAGGTTGCATCCCATATTGTCCCTCCTCGCCGCTGCGACCGGTGGTGGCGATGGGGGCATATAGGGTTGAAGCCCTCACCGGGCCGGAGGCGGAACGCGGATGCGCAGCTTGATGCTTATCGGCAGTGGATGGCACCCCCCGCTCTTCAGGGAGGAGGCCAGGGCTCTTCTGGGTCCCATCGAGACCCTTCACCCACGGATAGCGTTCGTGACCCAGTCCGACTCTGTGCTGGCGCGACTCTCGGGCGCCTCCCTCGTGGACGACGCCCTGCACTCCACCTCGAGGCTGTGGAGATACGACCAGGTTCTCACTGTCCGGGAGCTCGCAGCCCACGTCGCAGAGTGGGCCGAGTCCTTCCTCCCAACGGGAACCTTCGCCGTCAGGGCCAGGAGGCTGGGTACCGGGGTCGACGGGCTGTCTCGCAGGGAGTTGGAGTCAGAAGCCGGTGCGCTGATTTCCAGCGAGACGAGGGCGGTGGACCTAGAAAACCCGGACAACGAGGTCGTGGTAGTGCTCGCGGGCCCGGAGGACGCTTCCAGCCACTGGGACGAGGCCCATGGCGGCCAATTGGTCGTCTGGGGGATGCGGGACGAGGCCTCGACAGGGTCCTACACCGGGACATCGCCCACCGAGCGGCCGTTCTTCAAGCCCGTAACTCTTGATCCTAGGCTCGCTCGCCTCATGGTCTCGCTTTCGCACTCTGGGGGGGCACCCTCTGCTGTGGTAGACCCCTTCTGCGGCACAGGCGGGATAGCCATCGAGGCGTCTATGCTTGGCATAGCGGTCCTTGCCAGTGACCTCGACCCCGAGATGGTCGCGGGCACCCTGACTAACCTGCAGCGTGCCGGTGGTGGGGGGGAATACCGGGTCGAGGAGTGCTCGGCTGACCGCATACACGAGACTTGGGGCCGCAGGCCCGCCTGCTCATTCGTCTTCGACCCGCCCTACGGGAGGAACGCCTGGGCCTCGGATGACGGCCTCGAGGTCCTGCTAGGCGCCCTCAGGTCCGCTAGGCAGACAAGCCCCGACGGCACGATCTGCACCATGCTCCCAACCAGCCCCGAAGCACTCGATGGGCCACTGTCCGAGGACCTCCAGGTCCTAGGCACGACGTGGGGGCCTCTGAAGGGCATAATACTCGACTCCGGTTGGGAAGTGTCCCTGAGCGTACCGGTCAGGGTCCACAGGAGCCTATCGCGACTGGTAGTGGTCTGTCACCCGGCGGATTGAAGACGGGTCGGCTAGGCTGATGGGGAGCGTGGACCGTTAGGGTAGTCTGGATATCCTTCCGGCTTTCGGAGCCGGAGACGTGGGTTCGAATCCTGCACGGTCCGCCACCTCCACGCTAATCTGCCTGAGCCTGCCGCCCCGCCTCTTCACGCGGGACATGCGCTCGAAGTCGAAGCGGACGGCCTCGTCCGCTGCCCGGAGGAGGCGGTTCAGTGGGTAGCCTCTGAAAGGACCCACTGAAACCCCTTAGACCTCCTTGGTAACCTGCTTGGGACTTTCTAAGCACTCGCCGTTCTCTACCCAATCATATTCGCAGGTGAAGTGACGAAGAAAGAGGGGTTGTTTGACTATCCTCATGCCTCTGAGATTCTCTTTCCTCTCAGAGACCACCTTGAATGTGTCAACAACATGTTGTAGGTGACTCTGGGTGTACATTCTCCTCGGTATCGCCATCCTGAGTAACTCAGAAGGAGGATGTATCCACTCATCGGAGTTGGGGATTCTGAATCCCAATGTCACAGTGCCCAATTCTAGAGCTCTCACACCTCCTTCGAGGTATAACTCCACAGCGAGCGATTGTGCGGGTAAATCGGGTTGAGGGATGTGGTTAAGGAATTGTCCTGCATCAACATAAACAGCATGACCGCCAGGTGGGCCGAATACAGGAATCCCAAGCTCCTTCAAAGAGAAATACAGCCAAGCGACCTGAGAGGTACGATAAGACAGGTACGTCTCTTCTGTCCCTTCCATCAGACCTGTGGCCATTGCATCTAGATCCCTTCCCGCAAGGCCACCGTAGGTAGGGAATCCTTCATGCATAATCAACTCGTTCTTCGCATCCTCGAAGAGTTGTTTGTCATTCATCATCAACAGACCGCCGATATTCACTATTGCATCCTTCTTGGCACTAAATGTGGCACCATCGGCAAGTGAGAACATCTTACGTGCGATTTCACGCACACTCAGTTGTGAGCAATCCTCCTCCCTCTGTTGGATTAGGTAGGCGTTCTCGGCAAATCTACAAGCATCGATGAATAGTGGCTTTGAGAACTCATTACACAGTTTGCGAAGCTTCTCGAGGTTGGCTAGTGAAACTGGTTGACCGCCTCCTGCGTTGTTGGTTACTGTAATCATGCAGAAAGGCACCGTGTCAGCTGCCCTCTCGAGTAGTTGACGCAATGCGTCGATGTCGATGTTACCCTTGAACGGATGGTCGGAATAGGGGTTCTTGCTGGATTCCAGAAGCAAGTTCTCCGGAATCCCCTCCCGAGAAAGGACGTGGGCCGAAGTGGTGTCGAAGTGGGTGTTGTTAGGGATGATGTCGCCCGGCTCCACTAGCATGCTCATCAGAATGGCCTCAGATGCCCTGCCTTGGTGGGTCGGGACGAAGTGGCGGAATCCGAAGACCTCGTCTACCACGATAGCGAGCCTGCCGAAGGAACGCGAGCCGGCATAACTCTCGTCGCCTCGCATCAGCGATGCCCACTGCTCACTGCTCATCGCTCCGGTTCCTGAGTCCGTCAGAAGATCCACCATCACGAATTCTGCTGGAATCTTGAAGATGTTGAATCGAGCCTCATTCAACGCTTTCTCACGTTCCTCCCGAGTGGTAATCCTCAGGTTCTCGACGGATTTTATCCTAAAGGGCTCGAACGGGTGTCTCTCAGTCATGGCAAATCCTCACAGCAGTTGCCCCCCATCTACAGGCAGGACAACGCCGGTGATATGCCGGGATGTCCCAGCGGACAGGAAGAGTACTGCTTCGGCTATGTCCGTGGGCTCGGTCAGGCGGTCGTCGAGGGCCTCTGTTGCGGCCGTCTCGATTACCTGCTCAGGGAGGTCAGCGGTCATCTCGGTCAGGGTCATTCCGGGTGCTACTAGGTTCACTCTGGTCCCCCATCTTCCGAGATCCTTAGCAGCGGAGCGCCCGAGGCCGATCAGTCCTGCTTTAGAGGCCGAGTAGGCAGACTGAGCGAACTTACCTCTGATGCCGTTGATTGAGGAAATGAGGACGGTGCTGCGTGGCTTGGGATTCCTCCGCGAGAGCGAAGCCATCTGCCTGAGGTAGTTGAAAGCGCCGGTCAGATTGACGGAAATAACCTCGTCCCAGTCCGAAATGCTCGTCTTCCAGAGGACAGCGTCTCTGGTAGTTCCCGCGTTGCAGACGAGGATATCCACTCCACCTAGTTCTGATTCCACACTCGCGAAAATCTCGGTGGCCGCGTCCGCATCCCTGACGTCTGCAGCGAAGGCAAGGCAGCGAACTCCCTTCGACTCTACCGCATCACAGGCGAGTCTTGGCTCTCCCTCACTGGGATGGTGAGTCAGCGCGATGTCGGCCCCGGCCGCAGCCAGGCGCTCACAAATCGCCAGCCCTATCCCACTGCTTCCCCCGGTCACCAAGGCGACGCTGTCCCTCAAGTCCGTGCTCTCGTTCAATGCATCACCTCATGAATCCTCTTCTGGGGCCTTTGGCATCCAAGACTCGACCAGTTCGTCGGTCCACCGCTCACCACGGGCTATGGCTCTCCTGACTTCGATGAAGTCTACCTGTCGCGAAGTTCTAGATCCGTCCTCGAGTTCCCGGCCTCCGAGGTTGAACGCGCGGAAGCCGGCCGCGGCTTCCACAGCCATGTTCAGAGCCAACCATTCGCGGTTGGTCTCGCGGTTGGCATCCCACCAGTGCAGTTTCTTCTTCCTCACGCTGGTGAGTGTCTTTCGAGTGCAACCGGGAAAGGTGTTGACAAGTTTCCAAGACAGCCTCTCGACCGCCTCGTCGAGATTGGAGAGATTGACTTCGCAACCCCGCATGACCTCTCTGCCTACTCTCTTGTCCTCGCCCTCGAGGAATTCCCCGTAGACAATCTGCCCGGAAACGGGGTCCACCCAATCGAGGCGGACCAGCGGATTCGGGATCCACTCTCCCTCGGAATTCCTCAGGACGGGCACTATCTGGTTCACAAGACCGATGTGGTGTGCCTTGTGGGCTGACCAGTGCTCACACAGGACGCAGGACTCCATCGCACGGGCGAAACCGACGTAGAGGTCGAGGAAGTCGGTGGACCCACCGTCTGGGGCAGAGCCGTGCTTTGGTCCAGCCTGCCCGTACCGGGCGAGGTCGGAAGATATGGTGAAGTCGCACGCCAGACCCATCTCCTGTCCACCGGCAATCCTCATCCCATTGACTCGATTGATGACCGGCTTCTCGTTTTCGAGAATCAGGGACACCATGCGGTTGAACACCCCCATGTAGGTCCGGTACTCCTGGGGTCTCCACGAGTAATCCTCTTCGTACTCCAATGTATTTCCACCCGTGCAGAACGCCCTGTCACCGACAGCCGTCAGGACGATGCAGTTGACATCAGCGCGAGTGGAGGCCCAATCGAGGGCTAGGCACAGCTCTCGCAGGCTGTCTGTGGTGTAGGAGTTGTACTGAGTTGGGTTATCGAGCCAAATCCAAGCGTCGAACAGACTTTCGACAACGCTCCCAGCGGGTCTTGACAGGGGGCGCATCTCGACATGAATGTGTTCGAAGTCGGCGTGCTCGGAGAAGGCGTGCCTGTTGGCGTCTTTGGGGGCGTCTGAAAATGCGGGGGCGCTTGCTGTCATGTGTTCACCTGCTTGGGGTCTCCGCGGGCGACAAAGGCAGCATGCTCGGCGAGCGATGCAGCGAGTTCGCGATAGCGGAGAGTGTTCGATGTGCCTCCCAATTCGAGTTCTGCCTCATCGAATCTGATGTTCAGCTCGATCTCGTCGGAGTCAGAGAGTACAGTCTCGCCCAATGGGAAGAGGATCTGGTTCTCCTTGGCGATGTGCTGGGTCAGCAGTTCGCAGTAGTCCCTCGCTGCCCTGGCTAGCTGATCTGGAGATTGATTTGCCACCGCCGCCTCCATGCGGGAGACGCAGTCCCTTCCCATCACATGCTCGTTCAGCATTACGGCAACGGGACCGTATTCTCGGCTGAGCCCCCTCCTAGAGTACATCTCGAAGAGCTGTCCCTCTTCCTTCTGATGATGCAAGCCATCGGCGAAGTTTCGGATGAAATCGATGGCATCACGCCAGAACGGCTCATCCACTTCTCCTCTAGCGGATGCGGAATCGGCCATGGTTCCCATGGAATCAATCGTTTGGAGGATAAGTTCGTGTTCGTCCATCAGCCTCTTCGTGCTCCTCCTCATCGCCACTCACCCTTCCATGACTCATCAGGGACTAAAATGACCCTCTTGCCGCCTGCTCCCTGATGGATTGAGTCGAAGACGTCCTCAATCTCAGAAAGCTTCCTCATCTCGGTGGTCGCACTCAGATCGACAGCGCCTGAGAGTACCCTATCGAGCAGTTGCGGGTACAATTCTGGTTGACAGCCCCAGTTTCCGAACGCCTTGGCATCGTGAGCCATCAAATTGGACAAGCGGATGCTTACCTTGTCCATCGTGAAGCCGACCACGGCTAGTGTGCCGCTGGGCCCTATAAGATCGAAAGCGAGCGTTTGTCCGGAGGGATTGCCACTGCACTCGAAAATCTTCCAACCACTGCCTCCCCAGCCTTCCGACGAGGCCAACTGACGCAACCAGAAACGAATCTCTCTGCTTGATTCCCCCGAGACATCGCGGACCTGTTCGAACCCCAGCTCCCTCATCGAAAGTAGGCTAGCAGGGCTGACATCGAGGCAAGTGACGTGCGCGCCCTGAGAGCGGGCCAGCTGTGCGCAGTAGCCTCCGACCCCTCCGCAGCCTACTATGACTGCTACGTCCCCCTCACTGACCTCTGCCCTGAGAATTGCCTGCCATGGTGTGCTGACAGCGTCGGCAACGACGGAGAGCAATGCAATTTCTCCTCCGTATGACTCCGGTATGGGTACCAACCACCGGGAAGGTACCCTGATGTGGCTGGCGAAGCCACCATCGATGTCATTCCCAGGCATCATCTGGCTTCGGCAGACGTTGCTTCGATTGCTATTGCAGTCCTCACACTCCCCGCACGGGAGCACGGCAGGAATGACCACTGACTTGTCGAGCCACGGTGCCGCTGATTGACTGACTGCTACTACCCTGCCTGAGATCTCGTGTCCCAGAATCAGGGGGAGAGGGTGCTTAGTGCGAACCCCATCGTAGTGGAAGCCGAGGTCCGTGTGACAGACGCCGCACCCAGCGACCTCCACGAGAACCTCACCGGGAGAGAGGTCACTCGGGTCGAGGGTCCAGGATCTCATGCGCGGGGGAGCGCCGACCTCGGCCAATTCCCAGCCCTTGATTTGAAAGACGTCCTGAACGGCCTGCAACTATCACACCTCCTCTTCATTCGACCTGTCAGACTGCCATTCTGGGTCTCGCTTCTCGAGGAAAGCGGTCAGCCCCTCGGTGTAGTCCGGATGGAGAATCAAATCAGTTAGGAATCGCTCTCCCATACGCCTGTGTCCGACCGTGTGCAGCAGAGTGTCGAGGGAGCGGAGGTTGCGTAGCGCCATCTCGACCACCTGCGGTGGGTTGGATAGTATCGGAGCGAGCATTTCCATCGATTCCCGCATGAGGTCCTCGTTGCGGACGCACTTGCTGACAAGACCGGTATCTGCTGCTTCCTGACCCGAAATCGGGGTACCGGTGAGAATCATCTGCTTCGCTCTGCGCATACCGACTAACGAAGGCAACTGCAGCATTGCGAACGGGGGATAGCATCCCACGGTTATCTCGGGTATTCCGATTCTGCTATCCTCACTGGTCACGACAAAGTCGCAGGCCAGTGCCACCTCGGCACCCCCTCCAAGGCAGATTCCATGTACTGCGGCGAGAGTGACGAGCGGAGTATTTCCCAGTCTCTCAAGGAGATCAGTTATCCCCCCAATCATCCCGGTGGCCTGATCGGGCAGGTGCTCCTCTATGGAAGCCCCAGCGCTGAACCCCTTGGTTCCGGAGCCGGAGATGACCATTGCGCAGCAACTCGTGTCTGCCTCTGCCTCGTCGAGGGCCTGTATGAGGACCGAAATCACCTTGGAGTCAATGATATTTACAGGGGGATTCTCTATCTCCACCACTAACACGGAGCCTTCTCTTTTCGAGTTGGCCACACTGCTCACGCTAAGGCCTCGGGCCATTCTGGTGCCTGTTGGCACAGAATCTGATGCGCGAACATATTCGGATTCGCCCGAATCTGGATCTTCCGTGGGGCCCCTAGTCCAAATCGCCCAGACTCCGTTTGGATGCGCCTCCAAGCATGCCTCGCAATCAGAACCTCGTAACTCGTCCCTGCACTCTGTCTCCAATCTGACCTCCTTGCCCAAGGACTCGAAGACGCTTACCATTTCGGAGAGTCTTGGATCAGATGCCGAGAACTGCTTGGTCCAGCCCTCTGAGGTCAAATCCGCTTCACGGGACTCGGTCGGCGCGAGGGGGAGTCTCATCATCCCCCCCTCTTCTTCTCCAACCTTTGCGATGCCAGAGTCGCCGCTCCAATCGCACCTGCGTACTGGACGAGGTCACCCTCGGGAACGTTCACCCCTCCTCCAATCTTCTCGGTGAGGACGTCGGTCATCGTGGGGAATCTCATTATCCCCCCGATTAGGGTATATTCGGGCTCCATCTTCACTCTCCTCATCAGTTGCAGGGAGCGCCCTACGAGAGACTGCATGGCCCCGTTCATGATGTCCGATGGGGCAGAGCCGATGGTGAGCTGGTTGATCACCTCGGACTCAGCGAAGACAGCACAGACCCCTGATATCTCAACAGGCACGGTGGAGGAGGCGGCCAGTGGGCCGATCTCTTCTGTGGAGTAGTTCATGTATCGTGCTGTCTTCTCTAGGAAGGCGCCAGTTCCTGCTGCGCACTTGTCGTTCAGTCTGAACGACTTCACCTTGACTCGCTCGTCGAGCTTGCTCGCCTTCATGGTCTGACCACCGATGTCGAGCACCGTCCTAGTACCGGGGAAGAACCAGTGAGCCCCACGGGCTGCAGATGTCAGAGAGGTGACTGTGACGTCTCTGAACTCGACTTGGTGGCGTCCGTACCCAGTGGAGATGGTATAGCCCACGTCGGATTGGGAAAGGCCCGCTTCGGAGAGGACCTGTTCGAAGGTTATCTGGGCTGCTACATCCAGTTTGAACCCGGTGGGGCACATGGCCCGCCCGGCTATGTTCCCGCCCTCGTCGAGCAAGACCGCCTTGGTGTAGGTCGATCCGATGTCGATTCCCGCTACGTGGGTCATGCCATCGCCTCCTGCGCAGAGCGTGCTCTGTCCATGGCGTACAGGGCGGCGCCGAGAGCACCCATGAAGTGCGATTCCTCACTGACGTTCATCTCCAGTTCGAGATTCTCATTCAAGACGTGAACCATCCCGAGGTTCCTAGCTACTCCACCGGTGAAGGATACCTCCTCGTCAATGCCGACCCTGCGCAGGAGCCCGATTGAGCGGGAGCTGATTGACTGGTGGACTCCCATCAAGATGTCTTCAATCTTCTTGCCCTTGCCAAGCCAAGAGAGGATCTCTGTCTCTGCGAACACAGTGCATGTGGTGCTGATTCTGACGGGTTTAGTGGCTCTTAGGGCCGTTGGCCCGAGGTCGTCGAGGGGAATGTCGAGCGCGGCAGAGGCGGCTCCGAGAAAACGCCCGGTCCCGGCCGCGCACTTGTCGTTCATGCAGAAGTCGACAATCTCCCCTGTTTCGCTGACTGCAATTGCCTTGGTGTCCTGGCCCCCCATGTCGATTACAGTCCTCGTTCCGGGAAACATGTGCACTGCTCCCCTGCCGTGGCAGGAAATCTCAGTCACCTGATCATCTCCGAAAGTCACCTTGTAGCGGCCGTATCCGGTACCGATGACGTACGACACGTCATCAGGAGCCAGCCCCGCGTCCCCGAGGGCGAGGGCGAAGGAGTTCTCGGCCGCCTTTACTACATCAGCACCGGTATCTATGAGAGAGCGACCTAGGATTGCCCCCTCCTCGTCGATAATCACGGCCTTGGTCTGAGTGGAGCCAACATCCACACCGGCAACGTGAATCATTGGGCAGCCTCCTGCAAACGAGTCGCCTTCCTCATCTCTATGCCCTCGAAGAAGGCATCGACCCTGTTCTTCATCTGAGCCACCGAGATGACTCTCTTGTCCATCATGTCCGACTCGATGAAAAGACTGGGCAAATCGGTCTTCTCCATTAGTTCTCGTCGATTATCTGCAAGTCCTGTAGAAATTGTCCTACAACTCTTGATTGGATGGTAAACCACACCTTCTATCCCAAAATCATCTAGATTTTCCAGCAGAACCTGTTCAGGATGGAACATAGAGTCCATTGCATCACGTACATGGATCAGAGTGACCTCTGCTAGAGAATCTAGAGGGTCTTCAAGATCGTACTGAACACCTAAGTTGTTGCCACCCGAGGCGAACCAAAGATAGGTCGAGATAACGAATACCCCACCCCAGTCCGTGAATAGTTCGCTGAATTCTCTGAAGATGGGGTAGCATGGCACTCCAATGAAGGCAAGACGATGCCTCTCCTCCTTTGCCGCTCCGATGCGGTTCTCATTCATCCAACGCTTCTCTTCGAGTAGCCTCTCAAAATACTCCGCGCCTTCCTCGGTCCCACGCCAGACGTTGTTCACACTAAGGTATACAGTTCCGTCAGACAGGGCATTGAATACTGCAGGTCCTTTCTTGTTGCACTCAAGAATCCCCTTCCAAGCCGCAGACATCCTGTTCGAGTACTCCAAGTTCTGTTTGAGTCTCTCAATGTCGAACTCCTTTCCGGTGATTTCTTCGCAGGTTTGGATTAATTCATCGATTTGAGCCCTGACATAGCGCTTCTCGGTCTCAAACTGTGGGTCGCCGGGCCAAGACTGGGTTCCTTTGGCACGAGTACCTGGTATATCCAGTGTGAAGAGGGGGGTATCGAACATCCTCCCCCACATCTCCCCCCACTTGAGATAGGTGTTACACGCATTGGTCAGCAGAGCCAATCCAGGCTTTGGTAGCCTTCCTAGGGGGTGTTCTCCCCCTCTCGACTGTATTGCGTAGTCAGCCTTGACGTAACCGCAGATGTCGGGCGAATATCCGTGGTCCTCCGCCTCATTCAGAAGATCGGCCGATTTTCTTCTGACTGCAGTTTGGAGCGAGGTTATCTCAGGCATCACTATTGGCATGTCAAAGGCGTGAAGAATCTCCGCAAGACTGCCCATGACGAAAACATATGCAGCCGATTTTCCCTCATCGGATGCTTGATTCAAGCCCTGGAACCACTTGCGGAACAGTTCCGAACCTTCTCTGTTCCCTCTCCTCATCATTTCGTTCTGTACTTCTGCACTCATATTTTCACTTCAATCAAACAATATGTTCTCCACGAATGTCTCCAACTGAATTTCTAGATGATCGAAGGTAGTCATGTTCTCCTCGAATTCACTGACAAAGAAAGGGATACCTTCCGCCTCGAGCATGTGGATGTAATTCACCTGCTCCTCAAGACCAGGCTCGCACATCTTGGCGGCGGTGACAATGACCGCATCGGCCTCAGCCTCGCGCACGCGCTCGAGAAGCATCCTCTCCTTCGGCTTATTCAAATCATGTTGAACGGGGCTGTAGGACGATTGATCGATGTAGGCGGAGGCTAGAGCTGCCACCGGATCCTCACCAGATTCGACATCTTCTGTAATCCAACGAAGTCCAATGAGAAGGTCATCATCAACCACATAGCAGGACTGCCCAATTGTCCTCAGGAGATCGAGTGGGGGCTGCTCACAGAACCCACCCTCGAAGACTACTCTGATTCTGTCTTGTTTACGTGACGGCCGACTGGGCAACAGAGAGAGAACATAGGATAGCAACTCATTGTGTTCCTCCCTTGGCATGAATCCGGCCAACCGAATCAAAGTATACGCTTCATCAGCAGTTATCACCCAAGGCAACTCCCTCTTGATATCGTACAGACGCCTTAGCAGCATTCGATTTTCATTGAAGACGGCGATTGAGTTCCGCAATGCATCATCAGTGATCTCTCTACCAGATACCTTCTCAATTTCTCCTCTTAGCCTAGAGTACTCGTCTGTGAGATATTGCTTAGAATAGGCTGAATTGGGGTTCTGCGGCAGATAGAGAATCTGACAGGGATAGTCGAAGTTACGCCCCCAAATCGCTCCGAGATTCCTAGCCGCATCGCAGATTGGATGGGTGACGAACATGTCGAGGACCAAACGTCCACTGAGTGCCTGTTCGAGATTGGTCTTCATGATTGAACAGAGATACGAACCGAAACGGCTGTCGGACAATCTGGGTTCGACCGTGGCTCCCGCCATCTTCACAGGCAACATACCAGCTGCGTGTGCGAACTCTTCAGGAAAGTATACTTGGAAATGCCCAAGGACCTTGCCTCCACCTTCACGCCAGGCCTTGACAGTTGGCCATGAGGAATCGTCAAGAGTCTCTCGACACAGCCATAGCACCTGATCGATAGATTCGCCCCTCCATCCCTCCAATGTTTGAATTCTCGAATCGCTGCTGAACTGAATGTGCATTTCAGCGCCCATGTCGCTGAATCGCTGTGAAATATGTCGAATTACTCCCGAACATGTGCACTGGCAAGTCCGTACCCTTTGCATCACTCGCGACGGCCAGGCGGGAGCAGGTCCAGGTCGCGCGACTCGTCCTCGGGCTCGTCGTAGGGCTCCTCCCCGATTCGGGCGACCTGGCGCAGGAGGGCGTCCCTGTCGCATGGCCTGCCCGAGGACAGGGCCGCCCTAGCCGCCCTGCCGAGCTCGCTGAGGTATGCGGCCATCAGCGCCGGAGACGTGGGTTCGAATCCTGCACGGTCCGCCATCAACCAGCCCGGCGCACGCTACTCTCTGCCATCCGTGACGTAACCCCTCCACCTCCTCATGTAGTCAACGAATATCGGGCTGAGGTCGGCGTCCAGCAGGTGCTCCGGGGTGAATGGCGGGCGATTCGGCTCGTAGCCGCCGTCCCCGAGCCTGCTGGCCCAGTTCGGATGGGCTATCGCTACTCTGGCCACGCCGATCAAGTCAGCTCCCTCGCCCAGTACGAACTCGGCATCCTCCTCGGTCCAAACCGAGCCGGTGGAGAGCAGCGGGAACGATGGCGGGATGGCCTCCCGGAATCTACGGGTAATGGTCCTCGGGTCCTCGGGCTCGTTCTCAGCCCCTACGAAGGCGTCCCAGCAGGAGATGTGGATGATGTCCACGCCCCAGTCGACCAGCATCCTAGCCAGCTCGATGCTGTCCCTAAGGGAGACTCCGATATTGTCAATCTGCGGCGAGACTCTCACTGATACAAGGAACGCCTCCGAAGTCCTGCTACGTATCGCCCTGACTATTTCCCTCAGGAACAGTGACCTCCCAATGAGGTCCCCGCCCCACCTGTCGCTCCTTCTATTGGTCTTCTCGCCGAGGAACTGGCAGATCAGGTAGCCGTGCGCCCCGTGGACCTCAACGCCGTCGAAACCGGCCCTCTCGCAGCGCTCTGCCGCCTCGGCGAAGGCGTCGACGAGGTCGGTGATTTCGGAGCCCGAGAGCTCTCTGGATACCTCCTCGACCCCGTCCTCCCGATTCTCGCTAGCTGACACTGGCTGCTGCCCAGTCAGTGACCTAGGCGCCCTAAGTCCCCCGTGGAAGACTTGGGCTAGGCTGACCGCTCCACGCTCCCTTATCCCGTCAGCCAACTCAGCGAGCCTCGGTACCTGGTGGTCACCCCACACCCCCATCTCGCCCTCCCATGACTTACCACTCGGATGGACGTGGCTGGCTGCGGTGGTCACGATTGCGAATCCACCCTCGGCGCGCCTGAGCAGCCATCTTATTTCGGCCTTGGAGAGGGTACCGTCCTGTTCGGACTGCTTGTTGGTCATGGCAGCCAAGACGGTCCTGTTGCGCAGCCCGGTCCCTGTCCTAGGGAGGGTAAAACCACTATTCACAGTCATGTGACCACTCCGATGCGGCTCCGCGGAGCACTGAGGGCCCTCACACGGGGTGAGGACCACTCAGTCCTTGCGTCGTCCAGCGATCAGGATCGCAGCGCCGAGCATCGATACTAGGCTCGTGGCAACTGAGAAACCAGGCAGCAATCCGCCGTCATCGGGCTCTTCCTCGGGGACTGCCGGCTCCCCTCCCTCGTTGGCTGCTTGGGCATTGTCGCCCACGCCATCGCCGTCAGAGTCAGCGGTCTCGGTGTCGTCGTATGGGAACGCATCGGCATTGTTGCCCACG
>CETT01026978.1_pt1 | contig 15741 bp, 14 predicted proteins | sample 356361 | NCBI WGS metagenome assembly CETT01 (sample SAMEA2622429, study PRJEB7988) | marine metagenome | isolation source: saline water (ENVO:00002010), including | reverse complement strand
AAATGTATTTCTCCTGATTTTAAATTAACAATATTTGGATTATTATAATCAATTACTTCATCCGGGCTTTGGGCTCCAGTTTGATTAAAACTATCAAGACCAAATAAGTTTAAAAAGGTATTACCATTTGAAGTTCTATCACTAACTGGTGTTGAAAAATTATCAATGATTTTAACATCTAAGCTTTGAGCATCGATATTAGTTGTACCCATAGAATAAACGTTTTTGAACATAAGATCCCATACTGGGTGGTTAGGATGAGATGATTGTGCTTTTATCATTTTTAGTATTAAAGCATCATTCCCTATCTCACCTATATCAGCACCTACCTTAAAAATTATTTGACCAGAATTTCTATCTGCAATTTCGAAATGAGCTGCAATAATTTCATTTTGCAGCGAACTTTTCATTCTTATAAAACCTAAATCCTCATTTATTGTATAATCTGATCCTCTTTCCAATTTTATATAAGTACCTTCTTTACTTTTGTCAGTATAAAGCTCTGGATTTGCAGGATCAATAAAAGCAGTTCCTGGGTCAGCTTGAGGATTATTAGAAGCATCAATTTTGTACAATTCAAAATTTCTTACAACTACATTCCCAATGCTATGAAGTCCATTTACGAGTGGATAATATGACGGTATTGCTAATTGAAAACCATTTTCAGATAATATTTCATCTGTACCATTTCTAAACCATTCATGAATGAAAAAATATAAATTCTTTCTAAAATCATAATCTTGGATTTCATTTTTACTTAATTCTGATGTTCCTTTATATTTTTGAGATTGTTTTTTTGTCTTCTCCAAAGATGCTATGCTAGTAATATCAACAGGGCCTATTTTTGATAAAGATTTTATTCCAAATAGACCTTGGTTTTGTCCAGAAAAAGTTACGAATTCAGTAGATGGTAAATTTAAGGATATATTACCCATCTCCAGTCTTTGTAAAATATCATCTTCATCACCTTTATAATCTACTCTGATGGTATTTTCCCAATCAAAATCTCGTTCAGAATTCTGATCTAAGGATACTGTAATCCTATCACCAACTTTACCTTGTACATTTAATTGCTGTTTTTGATCAAACTTAAAATTTGTTTTTTCCTGTTCTTTATATGAAGATCTGACTAGCTCCTGATCTTGGTTTACTAATTTTCCTGAAAGATTTATGTTACCCTGAACTCTTAAGGAAGCCTTTCCTAATGCCCCAAGATCAATGCTTGCAAGCTCCATAAATCTATCATTTTTCTTTGTAAATGTTGTATCTGATGCTGAAAGTGAAAACGGTTTCAATATATTTGACTTTTGGTTTAATGAATAAAGTTCAGAAAAATAATCTTCAAAAGTTGAAATATATGGGGTATTTATTTTTCTATTAAAAATACTTTCCTGAATCTCAATACGTTGGTTATTTAGGTTATAATTTATAGAGTATTTTTTATATTTTTTTGTAACGTCAAATATACCTATCGGGTAACTTGATATATCATTGTAAGAAAAATTAATTTTTGACTTACCCTTGAATGGATCAAATGTAAACTTTTCATTTATTTTAATTTCTGTTGAAAATAAAATTGAAGTTAAAGCTATTAAGTATAAACTAATTTTCTTCATTATTTATCAACTTAATTTTATCTACAAATTTTTTTATCGCTATTGCTCTATGACTAATTTTGTTTTTCATTGGTTCTAACATTTGAGCAAGAGACATTTTATAATTTGGACAATAGAAAATAGGATCATATCCAAATCCATTTTTTCCAATCATTCTATCTAAAATTTCACCTTCCAAAACTCCTTCAACATGAAAATCATTATTACCGTCCACATAAGAGATAACAGTTCTAAATCTAGCTGTACGATTTTTTTTCTCAACACCGTTTAAATTTTTTAATAATTTATTCATATTCTCCAAGTAAGAAGCATTCTCCCCTGCATATCTTGCAGTATAAAGTCCTGGTTCTCCATTCAAATAATCAACCTCTAGTATTGTATCATCTGCAACAGATGGTAAATTAGTATGATTGAATGCAACCCTTGACTTAATAAACGAATTTTCTTCTATTGTTGTTCCATCTTCAATTATTTCACCTATTTCAGGATAATCACCCAGCGAAAGAATAGAATTGAAATATGAATTTATTTTAGGGGAAATCTCAGAAATTTTATGATTATTTGAAGATGCAATTACAATTTTTTTCACTTCCAAAACTAATAAATATTTATGTGTTTATTAAATAACTAATATTGTGTAGTTTTTCAGGCAATTTGGGGCTCTGTAGCTCAGTTGGTAGAGCAGAGGATTGAAAATCCTTGTGTCGGCGGTTCAATTCCGTCCAGAGCCACTTCCTATGATAAAAGTTGACAAAAAAATATTGATTCTTTCTACATGTGTTATACTGATTTTAGTATTGGTATTATCATTTTTACGCCAACCAAAAATATATACGTTCAAGAAAGAGCAATTTGTTCCAAGTGATATTGATACTGTTTTTGAATTTTTTTCAAGACCCGAAAATCTTGAAAAAATAACACCTAAGAAAATGGGATTTAATATTATTACACCTAAGCCTATTGAGATGAAAGAAGGCGCAATTATTGATTATACAGTTAAGATACTTGGTGTACCAATGAGGTGGAGAACAATTATCTCAAGTTATAAAAAGAATGAATACTTTGTTGATGAACAATTAAAAGGTCCTTATAGCTATTGGCATCATAAGCATTATTTTGAAGAAGTAGATGGTGGAGTTATGATTATTGATGAAATTACATATGCTCTTCCGCTAGAAGCTTTCAGAATAATAGTTCACCCTTTAATTATTGAACCACAATTAAATGAAATCTTTGACTTTAGATTTCAAACTATTCAAGATAAATTTAATTAATGATTAAAAAAATTCTATCTCACTCAAACATAATGATAAATTATGTTGGTTTTACAATTGTTTGGTTTTCATGTGTTTACAGTGGAGCCAAGGGAGATCCCTTGATAGCTTTAATACCAACATTCATTTTTTTATTTCTTCATTTTTTGATTGTCACAGATCATCTTAAAGAAGAAATACAATTGATTTTAATAGCAATTCTGTTTGGTGTCATAGTTGATTCAAGTTTTTCGATTTTAGGAATTGTTAAATATAATGGAAATCTAGAAATCTTTCCTAATCTAGCGCCAATTTGGATTTTGTGTATGTGGGCTGGTTTTACAGCACAAATTAACCATGCTATGAAGTTTTTAATTGGGAGATATTTTATAATTGGGTTTTATGGTTTATTAGCTCCATTAGCATATCTAGCAGGAGAAAGAATTAATGCTGCAATAGTTGATGAAAATCTAATTTCAATTTTAATAATCAGTATTTCGTGGTCTGTTAGTCTTGTATTACTATTTAAAATTTCTGAAAGGCTAATGTCTAAGTAATGCTTGCAAAAAAATTATTAACTTTGTCTATACTCTTCATTACAACCTCTTGTGCTACTAAAAATTCTCTAACTTTAGATGAAAAAAGTAATATTAAAATTCCAGATGAATGGGAAAGAAGTATTGCTTCAAATATTGATTTAAATGAAAAATGGTGGGAAGATTTTAATGACCCGATTCTTAATAACTATTTATCAACCTTTCTTGATAAAAATATTGATATTGAGAAAACTATGATTAATACAAGAAAAGCAAAGCAGGGTGCTGTATTATCTACTGCAAATCTTTTTCCTTCACTCTCAGGTAGTGTAAATGGTTCTGAAACTGAGCAAAATACAGCTGGTCTACCTCCAATTTTTTCTACGCTTTTTGGTCAAAACAATGATGAAATTGAAACTTTTGATCAAAAAAATTATAATTTATCACTCAATACGCAATGGGAAATTGATCTTTGGGGAAAACTAAGACAAGGAAGAATAGCTTCAAAACAACAATATCTATCGGTTCTGTATTATGAAGATTTTTTAAGATTATCATTGGTTGCTGAGGCAACAAAATTATATTTTTCAATTATTGAAGCTGAACAATTAGTTAATAATGCAATAAAGAAAAGTGAAAATGCTGAAGTTCTTTTCAATCTTTATGATTTGAGATATAAAAAAGGTAGTATATCAAACAAAGCATACCAGCAGTCTAAAATACTCTTAAATGCTTCAAAATCTGATCTTGAAAATAAAAAAAATATTTTAAATGCTCTTAAAAGAGAAGCAAATGTTCTTAATAGATATTACCCATCAACTAATTTTACAGTTTCATCTAATTTACCAGATAGTTTTCCAAATTTTGCTTCTATTATTCCTGCAGATATCATTAAAAAGAGACCAGATCTAATTGCACTGCAATATAATCTTTTATCAACCTCAGCATTAAATAAACAAGCATTGAGAACACTACTTCCAACTTTTAATGTTGTTGGCTCTTATGGAACCTCTACAAATGAACTTCAAGATTTGTTAAAAGATGATTTTACCGTATGGAGCCAAGGAGTAAACCTTTTCATTCCTGTTTTTAATGCAGGTAAGCTTATAGCAAATAAAAAAATTGCTAAATCAAACAAAGAAATTGCAATGCTTGATTTTATTAATGGTGTCCTAAATGCTTATAAAGAAATAGAAAATTATTTGCAAGCCGACTTAGTATCACAAAATACGCTTTTAAGGGTTGAAGAAAATATTGTTTCATCAAAGCAAATTTATGAATCTAATTTAAGAGAATATGAAATGGGCATCATTACATTCGAAGAGACTTTAAGCGCGAGTAATGACTATTATCAAAATCTTGATTTGTTAGTTGGAGTAAAAAAGATTCGCTTAGAACAAAGAATCAATTTAATTTTGGCTTTCGGAGGAGGGTTCAAATATAACTAATGATCACGAAAATTAGACCAGTATTAATAATTGTTTTTTCACTTCTAATATCATACATACTATGGTTTTTAGGACAAGTACAACCAAAGCCAGTTGAGGAATTGTCCCCTCCTGACGTGATTATAGAAACTTTGACAAATATAGATCATCAAATCAAAATAAATTCAACTGGAACAACAAAGCCCTTAACACAAACCGTTTTAAATTCAGAAGTTGGAGGAGAAGTTATATATCGCTCTAAAAAATTTTCAGAAGGTTCTTCCGTAATTGTTGGAGAAATATTAGCAAAAATTGATGATACAGATCTGCAGCTTCAATATAAAAATGCATTATTACAACTTGCAAATGCTGAGGTACAATATTCTGTTCAATTAGCAGAAACAGAGGTAGCTAAAAAAGCTTGGGAAGAAATTGGTGAAGGCGATGCAAGTGATTTGACATTAAAAAAGCCACAGCTTAAACAAGCCAAAGCATTGCTGAATGTAGCCAATGCTCAAGTGGAATCAGCTAAAAAGAAACTAAATAAAACTGAAATAACAGCTCCCTATACTGGAAGAATTCAGAGTGTTAATATAGATCTTGGAACTACAATTTTACCAGGACAACCTATTGGTGCAATGTATACTTCAAGTGAAATTGAAATTACTCTAGCTGTCAAGGATAGTGATCTACAGTTCTTAAGTATACCAATGGATGGAAGAAAATTGAATATTAATGAGAAATCAGATGTTCTAATTCAGACATTTTATAAGGGTGAAAATCAATCTTGGAAAGGAAACCTGGAAAGAGTTGACGGAGTTATCGATCCAATTACCCGTATGATCAATTTGATAGCCATTTTTAAAAATGATTTTATTGAAAAAGATAAACCCACTCTACCTATTGGTCTTTTTGTTGAAGCTGAAATTGATGGAGTTTTATTACAAGATGTTTTCAAGATTCCTTCTTCTGCTATTTCGGCGGAAAATACTCTTTTTGTGGTAGATAAAAACAATAGTCTTGAATTAAGAAAATTAAAAATCCTCAAAAAATATAATGATTATGTGATTGTAAAGGATGATTTAAAAGTTGGAGAAAGAATTGTGATCTCAAAACTAAGTAACGCATCCACAGGAATGACAGTAAACCCAATATATCAATAATGAAGAGTATTGTTACTTGGTTTGTCAATAATAGTGTTCCTTCAAACCTATTTATGTTTTTTTTGATATTTGGTGGTTTCTTTATATCATACCCTTCAATAAAAGCAGAATTTTTTCCAGTTCCAGAACCAAAATTAGTTACAATTACTGTCCCTTACCCAGGTGCGTCTGCGTCTGAAGTTGAAGCATCAATTTGTTCAAAGATTGAGGATAGATTGGATGGTGTATCTGGAATTAAAAAACTGCGTTCATATTCATTAGAAGGACAAGGTGTTTTAAGCGTTAAAATTTTTGCTAGTGCAGATTTTGATAATGCTCTTGATGAGATTAAAACTATTGTTGACGGAATTACAACATTTCCTGAAAATAGCGAGAAACCAATTATTAAACAGCTTGAATTAACTGAGAAAGTTCTTGATGTAGTTGTTTATGGCGATGTAGATGAAAATGTTTTGCTTAATGTTACCAAGCAAATTGATGAAGAAATTAAAAATCTTAATGAAGTGTCTTTCACAGAAATATATGGAACTAGAAACAAAGAAATATCAATTGAAATTTCAGAAAATAATCTTGAAAAGTATAATTTAACATTTGATCAAATTGCTTTAGCTATTAATACAGGATCAATTGATTTGCCTGGTGGAATCATATCAAGCAAAAAAGGAGATTTACTAATAAGAACTGTTGGTCAGTCCTACAATATTGAAGAGTTTGAAAATATTGTTGTAAAAATTAATTCAAATGGAAGTGCATTATTATTAAAAGATATTGCATTAATAAAAGACACATTTGAAGAGGTTGATAAATTTTTTAAATGGGACGGAACACAAGCAATGTTTATTAGTGCAAATCTTGTAGGTGATCAAGATGTATTAGTAGCTGCTGAAGAACTAAGGCAATTTGTGAAAATGAAAAAAAGTGAAATGCCTGAAAATATTAAAATTGATTATTGGTATGATCAAGCTAGGTATCTACAAGATAGAATTAATATTCTTTATAAAAACTTTGCTATTGGAATGATCTTAGTGCTTATTCTTCTCACAATGTTTTTGAGACCTTCAGTTGCTTTCTGGGTTGCTATGGGGATTCCAATTTCTTTTGGTGGTGCCTTAATTATGTTACCACTTATTGGAGTTACAATTAATGTTTTATCAACATTTATGTTTATAGTTGTGCTTGGTATCGTTGTTGATGATGCTATCATTGTTGGAGAAAACGTTTTTAGAAGGCGAATAAAGCTTAATGAAAATAATTATGACTCAACTGTAAGAGGAACAATGGAAGTTATGCTCCCAGTTTTCTTTGGTATTTTGACAACGATAGTTGTTTTTGCACCAATGTTAGATTTAGCTGGTGATACAGGACCTATATGGAGAACTTTCCCTTTGACTGCTATACCAATTTTAGTTTTTTCACTTATTGAGTCTACAACAATACTACCTTCACATTTAAGGCATGCAGGTGATTGGTTTCAGTTTAGATTTAAAAAATTTGGGGACTTTCTAAGAGCCTCAAGAAATTTTTTCTCAGAAAAATTATATAATTTTATTGATTCAAAGTGGCTACCTCTTGTAAATATTTCAATTAAAAAAAGATATCAAACAATATCTATTTTCGTTGGAATACTATTTATTACATTTTCTTTACTTGCAGGTGGTTGGGTTAAATGGCAATTTTTTCCTGTTCTCGAGGCAGAAGAAGTTGCAATTGTAGTAGATTTACCCGAAGGAACACTTATTTCGGAAACTTCAAAGGTTACAAAAATTATTGAAAATGAAGCTTTGAAACTTATGGATGAGCTAAACTCTGAAAGCGGTAAAACAATAATCGCTCATGTTTTAACAACAGTTGGTGCACAATACTTTAGTGATCAAGAAGCAGAAAATAGTCCAACAGGCCCTACTGTTCAATCCATATCTACTCCACATAAAGGTGAGGTTGTGGTTGTATTGACTCCTGCTGATTCGAGATGGGGTTTAACTGGCGCCTATGATATTATAACAATTCTTAGAGATAGGGTCGGGATTATACCAGGAGTTGAAAGATTAAACTTTAGTGCGAATATTTTTAGTGCTGGTAAACCTATTCATTTTCAATTTACTGGAGACAATTTTGGAGAATTAAATGCAGTAGTTTCTGATACAAAACAACTTTTAAAGACATTTAGCGGTATTTATGATTTAAATGACTCTGATAAGATTGGAAAGAATGAACTGCAAGTTGAACTACTTCCGTCCGCTGAGTCCTATGGTTTAACTACTGCTGATATTGCTAAGCAAGTTAGACAAGCGTTTTACGGTGAAGAAGTTCAAAGAATTCAAAGAGGTGATGACGATATTAAGGTTATGCTAAAGCTCACAAAAGAAGAAAGAGATAATGCAAGAACTTTAGAAAACTTAAGAATAAGAACTAATTCTGGAATACAGATTCCATTATATGCTGTTGCTAAAGTAAAAGAGGTTTCAGGTAAATCTGCAATTACTAGAATAGATGGAAAAAGAGTAGTTGAAATTACATCAGATGTTGATGTTAGTAAAAATACAGCTGCAATGATTCTTTCTACAATTATTGATCCGGAAGGTAAACCTATGAGAAAGCTTGATGACATTATTGAGCAAAGAGAAGGTATTGGTTTTGACTTGGCGGGTGAGCCAGCTGAGCAATCAGAACAGCTAAACGATATTTTTGTCAAATTTGGTTTAGCAATTTTTACAATTTTTGTACTATTGGCTATACCACTTAAATCGTATTTCAAACCTCTTATTATACTTGCTGCTATTCCATTTGGCTTTGTTGGTGCTATTCTTGGCCACCTAATACTCTTTCAACCAATGTCAGTTCTTTCTCTTCTTGGTGTTGTCGCTTTATCAGGTGTGGTTGTAAATGATAGTCTTTTATTAGTAGTCTTTGTTAACAGGGAAAAAGAAAAAGGCGTTGAAACACTACCAGCCGTTATTGATGCAGTGAGGACTAGATTTAGACCAGTTATTCTCACATCTTTAACAACTTTCTTAGGAATTGCTCCATTGCTTTTCAATCAATCAACGCAGGTATTGTTTTTGAAACCTATGGCTATTTCGCTGGGCGTAGGAATTCTTTTTGCTACATTTGTTATTCTTTTGCTAGTACCAGTATCATATGTAGTTATAGATGATTTTATAAATTTAATTTCTAGACCAAAAAGAAATTAAGCTTCAAAATTAGAGAAATTGTGATATCCGATTTTTGCTGGATCATCATAATCAATTTTTACAATAGCTTTTTTAAGAATTCTTTTAAGAATGATTAGGCGATCTTTCTCTGATTGACTTTTCAATAGCATTTTTTTTGCTCTTTTGTCAATATCAAGCATAGAGGCAATTTCAAAAGCCCCTTTTGGCATGTTAATTTGAGCAATTTTTGATGGTGCTCCTAGTTTCATTAAGACTTCATAGAGAAAAATATTAGTTTCTTGCAATAATGCTTGATCAACTGAATCATCAATGTCTTGCCATGTTTTAACATATGCTTGCTTGTAATCTTTTGAAAAGTTATAGCTTTTTACAATAAACCTTTCAATACCAGTAACAACAATATCATACTCACCTGTTTCAGCTTCTGAGCCAACAACCTGGGTTATTTCTGCAGTACATCCTATTGATAAAGTATCATTGTTTTTTGAATTTACAATTCCGAATTTTTTATTGTATTTCAAACAAAACTCTACCATTTTTTTATATTTTGATTCAAAAATATGCAAAGGAAGTTTCTCTCCTGGAAGGAGAACTAGTGGTAGTGGAAAAATTGGAATTTTATCATTCATTATATTATCAAAATACATATTGTTTTGTTAATTTTCACTATCAAAATTCGAAAAATTAATTTTTAAAGGAAAAAATCATGAAAGATACTATTGATCACATTGCTATTTGTACAGATAACATAAAAAAATCTGTCAATTGGTATACTGAAAATTTCAGTTGCAGCATATTATATGAAGATGAAACATGGGCAATGCTTGAGTTTAATAATGTCAAACTTGCACTTGTTTTACCAGATCAGCACCCTTTTCATTTTGCAATATTGAAAGATAATGTTGAAGATTATGGTGAACCCGTTAAGCACAGAGATGGCTCCGTTTCTGTCTATATAAAAGACAGAACTGGTAATAATATTGAAATATTGAGGTATTAATATGAAAAAAATATTTTTAATGAACATAGTTTTTTTTACAATGATTCTTGGTGTATCCTACATTCCTGTTGAAGGAGGATCAAGTGAACATCTTCTTCAAGGCTTCGGTGTAGTGATATCTTTTTTAACAATACTTTGGTTAGTTAGTATTGTATTAAAGGATGCTAGTATTATAGATATCTTTTGGGGTCCTTCTTTTATTGTTTTAGGAAGCTCACTAATTATGATTATGGATAAAGTTTATTCTGAGCGCGCTCTAATGATTCTATTTTTAGTGATTCTATGGGGAATGCGGCTTGCTATTCATTTGGGTATTAGAAATATTGGACATGGTGAAGATTTCAGATATGTAGAATGGAGAAAAGAAGGTGGATCAAATTATTGGTGGTTTAGTTTTTTTAGAGTTTTTTCACTTCAAGGAGCTTTAGCTACTTTAGTTGGTGTATCTATCTATTTTGGATACTTAAATGAAAACCCTCTATCTTATATTGAAGTATTTTTTGGTAGCACATTATTTTTTATTGGTATTGCATGGGAATCCATAAGCGACATTCAATTAAAAAAATTTAGAAAAGATCCAAAAAATAAAGGAAAAATTTGCAAGGCTGGACTCTGGAAATATTCAAGACATCCAAACTATTTTGGCGACCTTGTAGTCTGGACTAGCATTTTTACTTTTAGCATATCAAGTAATAATATTTTAATAATTTTGGGATCTTCATTAAGTCCATTGATTATGGGAATGATTTTTTATTATATTACTGGCCCTATTCTTGATCAAGCAATGATAAAGAGTAGGCCAGAATACAAAGAGTATATGAAACAGTCAAATTCACTGTTTCCTAAATTCAAATAAGGAGGGGAAATGTATAACAAACTATTGTTAACACTATCTGTATTTTTAATTCTTTCTTGTGGAGGTGGTTCATCACAAGAAACTCAAGTAGTAAATATTGGCTCTTTAGGAGCTGAAATGAAATATGATGTTGAAGAGTTCACTGTAAAAGCTGGATCTAATGTAAAAATCGTATTAAAAAATAATACACCGTTAGACTACATGGGTGAAATGCAACATAATATTGTCATTTTTAAAGATGAATCAGCATCAGCTCAGATTATTAAGCTCGCTGAGGGTAATGGAGGTGATCCATATCCAGACGGGAGAATTTTAGTTTTTTCTGAACTAGTTGATAAAGGTGGAGAGACATCAATAGAATTTACTGCACCAAAAAAACCAGGTAAATACTTGTACGTTTGCACTTATATAGCACATGCGATGTCAATGCGTGGCTATATGATTGTTGAGTAGTACTAGTTTTTATACACTATTGAATGATATAGAAATTCTCTCTATATTTACCAAATCAACATTGAGATTATATCTCAAAAGGGGGTAAAAATGGGAGACTTTCTATATCGTTTGTTCAAAAAAAATAAATTCTTAATACTAATATTTCTTTTAGTTCCAATTGCAATACTTTTAAATCAAAAAAACGAAGAACCGAAGAATCAAGAGGTCAATGTTTATACATCTCGTCATTACGATGCTGATGATTTACTTTACGAAGAGTTCACAAAAGAAACTGGTATAAAAGTAAATATAATTTCAGGTAAAGGAAGCGCTTTAATAGAAAGATTAAAAGCTGAAGGCGTTAATTCTCCTGGAGATATTTTTTTTACAGTTGATGCTGGAAATTTAGCAAATTTTCAAAAGCAAGGGTTCTTACAACCCATTCAATCTAAAGCTATAATTCAAACTGTGCCTTCCGAACTTAGAGGGGAAAATAATGAATGGGTAGCTGTGGCCAAAAGAGCAAGAGTTATTTTCTACAACCCAGCATTGGTGTCTCAAGAAGAAATTAATAACATAGATTATGAAGATCTAGCTGATAAAAATTGGGAAGGTCGAGTAGTGATTAGGAGCTCTTCAAACATGTATAACCAATCTTTAGTTTCATCTCTTATTTCAAATTTAGGTGCTGAAAAAACAGAAGAATGGGCTAAAGGTCTTGTATCTAATTTTGCAAGAAAACCCCAAGGAAATGATAGATCTCAAATAATGGCAGTTGCAAATGAAGAAGCCTCTATTGCAATTGCTAATACATACTACATCGGGATCATGTTATCAGGAAAAGGTGGAAACGAACAATTGAACGCTGCTAAGAAAGTTAAAATAGCTTTTCCTAATCAAGATAATAGAGGAGCTCATATTAATATAAGCGGTGGTGGAGTTTTGAGATATGCACCAAACAGAGAGAATGCTGAAAAATTTCTGGCGTTTCTGTTAAGTGAAAAAGCACAAAATCACATTGTTAATAATACTTTTGAATATCCTGTTTTAGAATCAGTTAAACCCCATCCACTAATTGATAATTTTGGTACTTTTAAAATGGATAAAACATCTGTAGCTGATTTTGGTAAATATAACCCTGAAGCAGTAAAATTGATGGATAGAGTAAATTGGCAGTAAAACTTGATTAAAATTAAAAATTTTAGTCTTTGGCATTTTTTAATACTGTTAATTGCTGGTATTTTCTTAATGCCATTACTTTTTATTGTAGGAAGTATTTTTTCTGGATTTTCTGACAATTTTTATCATTTATATGATAATCTATTATTAGAGTACTCTTTAAATTCTCTTTACTTGGTATTGGGCGTTTCTTTCCTAGTAACCTTGATAGGAGTTTCAACAGCTTGGTTGGTTACTTTCTTTAATTTTTATGGAAGAAATTTTTTCCAATGGTCTCTTATTCTTCCGCTGGCAGTACCTTCATACTTACTAGCCTATGTTTTTACTGAATTCTTTGATCACTCTGGAACAGCTAACAATATATTAAGAAACATATTAGATGCTGAACGTAGTGTTATCTTTTTTCCTAACATAAGAACAATTTTTGGAGCTATTGTGGTATTTGGCTTTACGCTTTACCCTTACGTATATATGGTTTCTAGAGTTGCTTTTATGAACATACCTTCATCTGTGATTGAAGCTTCATTACTTTTAGGTAAAAATTCAATATCTACGTTATTTAATCTATCAATTCCTCTAATTAGACCAGCAATAATTGCTGGTATTACTCTAGTTGCCATGGAAACTTTAGCAGATTTTGGTGCAGTTCAACATTTCGCGATACCTACATTTACAACAGGAATCTTTAGAACTTGGACTGGCCTATATGATTTAACAACAGCTTTACAGCTATCCACTATTCTACTATTAGTCATATTTATTTTTTTGACACTTGAAAGAGGGAGTCGAAATAAAATTAGATATGCTAATTCTGCTACAACAAATAATTCATTCAAACCAGTCCAATTGAAAAAATTCAATAATGCTATTGCTTTTGTAGTGTGTTTTTTACCTGTATTCATTGGATTCTTTCTTCCAGTTTTTGAACTTTTAAATTGGTCTAGTCAAGTTGATACTCTTATTTCGACAAAAACAATTATTGCTGCAAAAAATACCCTTTACATATCTTTTACTGCAGCTATGTTAACATGTCTTATAGCTCTATTAATAAATTTTGCAGTAAGATCATTTGGCTTACCTCAACCTATTAATGATTTATTATCTGCTGGCTATGCAGTACCAGGTCTTATATTGGCTGTTGGCATTACAAAAATGTTCACTAATATTGATACTCTTTCAAGTAATTTAGATATATTTATTACAGGAAGTATTTTTGGTTTGATTCTTGCTTACATTATAAAATCATATGCTATTTCTAATAATGTACTTAACTCCTCATTTACATCTATACCAATTGCGCTTGATGAGTCAGCACAAACCTTAGGATCGAATAGGTTAAGTCTGTTGAAAAATATACATGTCCCATTGCTGAGAACAGGATTAATTACGGCTTTTTTATTGGTAATGGGTGAACTGATAAAAGAATTGCCTGCGACTTTAATTCTTAGACCATTTAATTTTGATACATTATCAGTATCAGTTTATTTACTAGCTTCGGAGGAGAGAATGTTTGAAGCTGCTTTTCCTGGATTAGTGATTATTATTTTTGGTTTGATTCCAATCTATTTTTTAAATAACCTAATTCTAAGTAACAATAAATAGAATGAAAGATTTTTTAAAAGTAAAAAATATTGATTTATCCTTTGGTAAGGAAAAGATTTTAAATGGTTTAAATCTTGAAATTGAAAAAGGAAGTGTAGTTGCTATCACAGGAGAATCTGGCTCAGGAAAGACAAGTCTTTTAAGAGTTATATGTGGACTAGAATCCCCTAGCAATGGTGAGATAGTACTTGATACTCAAACTTTATTTAATGATAAAATTTCTGTTCCAACTGAAAAAAGAAATATAGGCCTTGTCATTCAAGAAAAAGTTCTCTTTCCACACCTCGATGTAAGAAAAAATATCGAATTCGGAATATCAAAAAAGAATAGCAAGGAAGATTTAAGTAATGAAATCATGGAAAAACTTAATATTTCAGATTTGGCAAAAAAATATCCTCACGAATTATCCGGCGGTGAATCACAGAGGGTTGCTTTAGGAAGAAGTATTATTATGACTCCTAAAGTACTAATGTTAGATGAACCATTTACAGGTTTAGATAAAAAACTGAAAACAAAAATATATCCTGTAATAAAATCAATTCTTCAAGATAATAAAATTACCTCCCTAATGGTTACTCATGATTTAAACGAAGTTAGAGCATTGGCTGATAAGTGCTTTAATCTTCAGTCTGGCAAATTAGTAGAAGTATAATTATAAATCTAAAATTAAATCTTTGAGTTCAGATAAGATCATTGCTGTTGCCCCCCAACAAACACAATCATTGAAATTGAATGATGGTACTTTAAAGTTTACACCAGATTTTTCTACATTTTTTGTCTTAAGATTTTTTTCATTTACTAATTCACTAACACTAACTTTGTATACTTCTTCTACTTCTTGCAAATTAATATTTATCTTGGGCTTACTTTTGGAATACCAGATAAACGGATGGATGTTAAAGTATGATACTGGTGTATAAAAATTTGATAATTTTCCGAGCAATTCAAGGTATGACCCATCAACGCCAATTTCTTCATAGCTTTCTCTTATAGACGCATCAACAGGAGTTTCATTTTTATCAATAGCACCGCCCGGTAAAGATACCTGACCTTTATGATGTTCTACTTCAGATGTTCTCTTGGTCAAATAAAAATAAAGATCATTTTTTTCTTCAAATAAAATAATTGCTACACTTGCCTGCTTTGCATTTTCAGGAGCAATAAACGCTTTCTCTGTAAGAGAATTTATTGGAATCACTGCCATTTTTTTTTGGCTACTCCATCCTCCTAGAAATGACTTATCACTAAGTCTTTCCTTTATTAATGCAATTTTTTTATCTACTTTCAAATCCATGAAATATAAGCACATAATTTGGGATTGGAATGGAACTTTGTTGAACGATACAGCACTGTGTGTTGAAATGCTCAATAACTCTCTAGAAAAAAGAAATCTAAGACCAATATCGGTTAATGAATACAGAAGAAAATTTTTATTCCCAATAAAAACATTTTATGAGTCAGTAGGCTTTGATTTTGCTCACGAACCATTTGAAATAACAAA
>CETT01061561.1_pt1 | contig 15783 bp, 17 predicted proteins | sample 356361 | NCBI WGS metagenome assembly CETT01 (sample SAMEA2622429, study PRJEB7988) | marine metagenome | isolation source: saline water (ENVO:00002010), including | reverse complement strand
GAATCTTTCTTGTCAGTTGATTTTTTGGATGGTTGACTTTCGCTGTCACTTTTCGCGATATTTTTTTTCTGGCCTGTTTTGAAATCCGTTTCGTACCATCCAGTTCCTTTCAATCTGAAAGATGGAGCAGTTGGCACTTGAACTAAATCGGGGTTTTCTTTCTTGAAATCATCAAGTTCAGAAATTCTCATCTGTTTTTCAAAAATCTCATCAGATTTTTTGTTCTTAAAAATGTATGTTGGCATATATGATTTCTCTACAAAAAGCAGAAATACTTGTTCAAATTGTAATTATAGCAATTTTAATTATATAGATTCTCTAAAACTACCTATATGTTAGTATTGATAAGGATTCTATGAAAACTTCACAATTAATTTTAGGCACTCAAAGAGAAAATCCAGCCGATGCAGAGATAATTAGTCATCAGCTGATGATAAGGGCTGGTCTCATTAGGCAAGTGTCTTCTGGCATATATAACTGGCTTCCAATTGGGAAAAAAGTACTTCATAAAGTAGAAAACATAATAAGAAGTGAAATGGATAATTCTGGAGCTCAAGAAATATTAATGCCTATGGTTCAACCAGCCTCTTTATGGGAGAAATCGGGGCGTATTGATCAATATGGGCAAGAATTACTGGTCTTTTTGGATAGGCATGAAAATAAGTTTTGTCTAGGCCCTACTCACGAAGAGATCATAACTGATCTTTGTAAAAATCTATTAACTAGCTATAAACAACTGCCAGTAACCCTATATCAAATACAAACAAAATTTAGAGATGAGATTAGACCGCGTTTCGGAGTAATGAGGTCGAGAGAATTCGTAATGAAAGATGCTTATTCATTTGATCTTGATAAAGAAGGTTTGGATAGAAGCTACTCTCTAATGAAAGATGCTTACATCAAAATATTTGATAGGCTGGGTTTAGACTATAGAGTGGTTAAAGCAGATAGCGGTGCGATAGGAGGTTCAGACTCCGAAGAGTTTCATGTGCTAGCAGATTCCGGAGAGGATCTTTTAGCATTTAGCGACAAAAGTTCCTATGCCATTAATGCAGAGCTACTAACAGAACTTCAAGATGGACAAGATCCTCTATCACTGGATGGTAAACCGAGTCCTGATGGAAAAGGCATGCTTAAGTTGAAAAAAGGTATAGAAGTTGGCCATATTTTTAAGTTGGGAAAGAAATATTCAGAAGTCTTAAACTTACGAATTCAAGGAGAGGATCAAGATATCTATCCAGAGATGGGGTGTTACGGAATCGGAGCTTCAAGAATTGTTGCTGCATCAATTGAGCAGAATCATGATGATAGAGGCATTATCTGGCCTAGGTCCTTAGCTCCTTTCGAAGTGTCTATAGTTGAGGTTAACCCCAAAAAAAATCAAAAGGTAACGAATAAGTGTTTAGAGCTTTATGAACAATTTAAGAATCAGGATATTGATGTTCTCTGGGATGACAGAGATAAAAGGCCTGGGGTTAAGTTCAATGATATGGAAGTCACAGGAATTCCTCTAACAATAATAGTCGGAGAGAGAACTCTTAAAACCGGTGAAATAGAACTTAAAGAAAGGCTTGATGAGAAACCAAAATTAGTTTCCCACCAAGATTTGATATCTATTGTAAAGAGTTAACTTAGCCTCTCGATGATCATCGCGTTAGCTGTTCCTCCACCTTCGCAAATAGCCTGAAGTCCGTATTTAGCCTCTCTTCGCTCTAGCTCATGCAGCAATGTAGTCATGAGTTTAGCGCCTGTTCCACCTAATGGATGTCCTAGTGCCATAGCTCCTCCATTTACGTTCAATTTCTCCAAATCTGCATTTAACTCTTTAGCCCATGCCAACGGCACTGGCGCAAAAGCCTCATTGACCTCGTATAAATCAACATCATCTATCGACATAGAAGCTTTTTCTAAAACTGTTTTGGAAGCTGGTATAGGGCCAGTAAGCATAATGACTGGATCATCTCCAGCTAAAGCCAAAGCTACTACTTTTGCTCTAGGTTTAATACCTAGCTTTTTTAGCCCAGCGTCATTAACTAGCATAACGGCGGCAGCTCCATCACATATTTGGCTTGATGTTCCAGCAGTTAGTACACCGTCTTCTGACAAAGTATTTAAGCCTGACAAACTTTCTTGGCTAGCATCGAAACGTATTCCTTCATCTACAGTAACCATTTCTTTATCTCCATTTGGGAGATCACCTTCCACAGGAACTATTTCTCTATCGAAATAACCACCCTCTGTGGCATTTATAGCCTTTTGATGGCTTGCCAAAGCAAAAGAATCCAATTCTTCTCGTGACATATTCCACCTATCAGCCATCATCTCTGCACCAGTGAATTGACTGAACTGAACACCAGGATATCTCTCGCTAGTACCCTTACCTCCATAAGGTTGACCATGACCTGCCTTAAAGCTGTCGATTACTGCTGCACCTATCGGAACCTGAGACATCACCTCGACGCCTCCAGCTATAACTATGTCTTGCGTCTCAGACATAACTGCTTGTGCAGCAAAGTGGATTGCTTGTTGAGAAGAGCCACACTGTCTATCAACAGTTGTTCCTGGAACTGATTCTGGCAAGGAAGATGCAAGGACGGCATTTCTTGCTACGTTACCCGATTGAGCACCTGATTGACTTACGCAACCAAATATTACGTCATCTATTAACTCAGGCTTGACTCCAGTTCTTTGAACTATTTCGTCAAGAACCAATGCGCCCAAATCAGTTGGATGCCATTGGCTTAATTTCCCATTTTTCCTTCCACCTGGTGTTCTGACAGCACCAACAATATATGCATTTCCCATAATCTCTCCTTTTATTCATGACTTGAGCAAACTTAATGATTGCTACAGTCGAATCCTATAACAAAAAGTCTTTTATGAGAAAGATAAATTAACTTTGTTTGTCTATTGCTTCTAATACTTGTTTTTCTATAGCTTTCAATAATTTAGGATTCTGCTCTAGAAAATCAATAGCATTAGCTTTTCCTTGACCTATCTTCTCTCCTTCGTAGCTATACCAAGCACCAGCTTTTTCTACAATATCTAAGTCAGCTCCTTTATCTATTAGCTCTCCTAGTCTATTGATACCTTTGTTATAAAGAATTTGAAATTCTGCTTGTTTGAAAGGAGGTGAGACCTTATTTTTTACAACCTTAACTCGCGTTTCATTTCCAACAGCTTCATCTCCATCCTTGACTGTCCCAATTCTTCGAATATCCATTCTCACAGATGAGTAAAACTTTAAAGCGTTACCACCAGCTGTAGTTTCGGGACTACCAAACATAACCCCTATCTTATGTCTTATCTGATTGATAAATATAACTAATGTGTCTGATTTTTGAACATTTCCTGTTATCTTTCTTAAAGCCTGAGACATTAATCTTGCTTGAAGGCCAACGTGATGGTCACCCATTTCTCCTTCTATTTCTGCTTTCGGAACAAGAGCAGCAACAGAATCTATAACTAATATATCGATGCCACCAGAAGATACCATTATGTCAGCAACTTCTAGGGCTTGTTCTCCTGTATCAGGTTGCGAAACAAGCAACTCATCAACATTTACACCTAACTTCTCAGCATAAATTGGATCCAATGCGTGTTCAGCATCTATAAATGCAGCTGTACCACCTAATTTTTGACACTGGGCAATGACCTCAAGCGTAAGTGTTGTTTTTCCAGAAGATTCAGGTCCATAAATTTCCACTATTCTTCCACGCGGCAGCCCGCCTATTCCCAAGGCTATATCCAATCCTAATGAACCCGTGGGAATCGCTGGGATTTTCTCATGCCTTTTTTCTCCCATTCTCATGACTGTCCCAGAGCCGAATTGTCTCTCTATTTGACCTAGAGCACTATCGAGTTGTTTTGATTTATCTGCTTCTTTAATATCTGTCACCTTTTTTTGAGCCATAATATTTCTCCGTTGAATATTATCGCATTATACAAAATACTGTATAAATAAACAGTACTATTTATTTATTTTTCATTCTACTAAGTCTATTGCCCTTTCAAGAGCTGTAATGACTGTCTTATATCTTACTTCGCTCCTATCTCCTGTAAAAAGAAATGTCTCGCTTATCTCGGATTCATCATTAAGTTTCCAAGCAATACAAACTGTCCCTACCGGCCTATCTTTTGTACCTCCGGTCGGTCCAGCTATGCCGCTGATCGCGACCCCAAGGTTTGCTCTACTTTCTCTAATCGCGCCCCTAACCATCTCTTCAACAACTTCATTGCTAACTGCGCCAAAAGAATTTAGAGAATCTTTAGAAACTCCAAGGATCTTGTGTTTAGAAATATTAGAGTAGGTAATAAAACTGCAACCAAACCAAGCCGAACTACCTGGTACTGAGACTATAGACTGAGATAAAAGACCTCCCGTACATGACTCAGCTGAAGTAAAAAACATATTTTTTTTCTTCAACTTTAAGCCCAGTTCTGTACTGAGAATTTCTAAATTCTTTAGTTCCAAGTTAGTGTTTAGTTATTAAAGTATTAGAACAGAAATCTGGTCTTTGTCTAGACAGCAGTTACTGAAATTTTACTAAAATGGTAAAATAGATTTATGGCATTCATTGTTGGAGATGCTTGCGTCAAATGCAAGTACACAGACTGTGTTGAAGTGTGTCCTGTAGATTGTTTCTACGAAGGACCTAATATGCTCGTGATCAATCCTGACGAATGCATAGACTGTGCTTTGTGCGAACCAGAATGTCCTATTGATGCAATTTTTTCTGAAGATGAAGTTCCTGATGATCAAATTGAGTACATAGAATTAAATGCAGAACTTTGTACTGAATGGCCGAATATTGTCGAACAAAAAGAACCCCTTCCGGATTCTGATGACTGGAAAGAGGTTAAAGGAAAATTTGAAATGATTGAACGCTAGTCTCTAGCAAATCTACTTATCATTTGTACTAAGGCAATTCCAAGGAAGATTCCAAAAATTAATCTCCAGGATTCATTCAGATTAATTACACTCTCTTCGCCTAACCAAATTAGTGGTACGCAAAAGACTATCAGTCCAAAAAATATAGCTAACAGCAACTCTCTCTTTCTCTCGTAAAGGGCCTTTATAACTCTTACTATGCTCATCAAACCAAGAAATGCCCCAACAATAAATAATGATATAACTGCAAAGTCTAAATCTCTTAAAGCTACTAAAATTGCGCTATAGGATCCCAACAATAAAAGAATAAAACTTCCTGAAATCCCAGGTACAACCAATGCCGTGATGGCTATAAATCCTGAAAAAAATATATACCAAGGGTCCAAATCTGTTACATCTCTTGATGGCAAAAAATAAAGAAAGCTGCAGATAGTAAATGATATCAATATGCCAACAACTAAATATCCTGATATTTTTGGTCTCAGAGGTTCAATGAAAACAGAACTAAGTAAGATAGAAGAAATAAACGATTTAAAAATCACAGGGTACCCTTCCATGAAATATAAAATTAATGAAGATAAAGCAAAAATTGAGGAAATCATGCCCATTAAGAGGATCATTAGAAAAGTACCTTTTATATGAAGCCAAGCCTCAGCAAAATGTCCTTTTCTCAAGAGCAAAAGGAGGTGGTAGTCAAAATGGTGTATTGCCTCAATAAGTTTTTCGTAAACGCCGAGAATAAGAGCTAGAGTGCCACCGGAAATACCCGGAATCACTTCAGCTATCCCCATAGAAATTCCTTTTAAAAATAAGGATAACTTTCCTCTATCAATTTTTATGATACAACTCCTTTCAATAGTGGAACAAAGAGAACATCTTCTATTTGTTCTTCTGAATATTCATTTTTAGAAAGTCTTTTAACTAATGTTAGTTTTTGATGATTGCTGTTGCCAACTGGCAATATGAGCCTACCTCCAATCTTAAGTTTATTTTTTAAGTTTAGGGGTACTTCAAGCGGAGCAGCGGCAGATAGGATTGAATCAAACTTTTGATCATTTAATTCCCCGCCGTCACCCAATTTGAAATCTACATTATTAATTTTCAATTGTTTGAGCAATTTTTGTGCTCTTTTATGCAAAGCTTCTATCCTTTCTATAGTTGTGACTTTTTTTGAAAAGACTGAAAGAAGATAAGTCTGATATCCACACCCTGTTCCAATTTCTAGAGTATTTTCCAGAGGTACTTCGAGTAAAGGCTCTTCAGAAATAAGGCTTTCTGTCATTTTGGCAACAATATAGGGTTGAGAAATTGTTTGTTGATATCCTATTGGCAAAGCCAAATCCTCATAAGCCCTAGTAGAAAGAGCTTCGTCTAAGAATAAATGTCTAGGAGCATCCCTCATTGCCTCCAATACTCTTATATCAGAGATACCTTTCTCTGTAAGTCTCTCTACTAGTCTCTGTCTAGTTCTTAGAGACGTCATTCCTTTTCCCAATAAGGTTTCTTTGTTAAGGGTCATTTCTTTTCAATGAAAAATTTTGAAGAGATTTATTCTTTAATGAGAAAGTGGGAAAAATTGGAGAGATAGAAACCATATTATTCTCTAGGACATCTATATCAGTATATTCTTCATTTTTTTCGTATTTACCTCTGTGAGTAGTCCAATAAGTTGTATTGCCTTGACTGTCTTTCTCGACCTGAGGGGGAAGTCTAGAGCCCCAAGAACCTATTGACGTAATTTTGTATTCGATTAGCTCAGAGAATTCCACATTTGGTGTATTTATGTTTAAAACCAACAAAGGATCAATTTCGTTCAACGAGTAGTTTTGTAATATATCTTGAACTACATTGGCTGAAGTTTGATAGTTGGGATCCATATATTTCTTTGAGCCAGGTTGATGAAAAGCAGCTGCAGAGATTGCTATTGAAGGGTATCTCAAACCCTTTGCTTCAAGTGCAGCACCTACTGTGCCGGAATAAAGAAGATCTTCACCCATATTTGCACCAAGATTTATACCACTAATAACTATGTCAGGTTTCCATGGAGCTAATTCATGAATCCCAAGGTAAACACAATCAGCCGGTTTGCCGTTTACAGATAAGAATCCATTTTCATGTTCTTGAACTTTCATAGGAGAGTTTGTAGTGATCGAACATCCTGCGCCACTATTATTTTCTTCAGGAGCTACAACGAAAATTTCATGATCCATTTTTAGTTTTTCATAAAGCACTTCTAGGCCAGGTGCATTAAATCCGTCGTCATTTGATAAAAGAATTTTCATTTAATCTTACTTGGTTATTAGGGCAATACAGTTACAAGATATACCTTCAAGTCTTCCTTCAAACCCTAGTCCATCAGTTGTAGTTGCTTTACAACTTATTCTGTCTAATTCTATGTCCAACAAAGAAGCTATTTTTGATCTAATCTTGTCTCTGTAGGGCATTATTTTTGGTACTTCACCTACATAAGTGATATCGATATTTAATATTCTATAATTATCCTTATTTAATTTTTTCTTTGCAGCTAAAAGCATTTCTTCTCCCGAAATACCTTTTATTGATTCATCACCTGTAGGAAAAAAATCACCTAAATCTCCGTATGCCGCAGCTCCGAACAGCGCATCTATTAGAGCATGAATTATAATGTCACCATCTGAATAAGCTTCTATGGAATAGTCGCATTCAATCTCTATACCTCCAAGTACAACTCCTGAGCCGGGTATTATTTTATGCGCATCGTAGCCCTGTCCTATGCGCATATTAATTATTAGTTTCTTTCATAAGGTACTCAGCCAATTTTAAATCATCTGCGAGTGTTATCTTTAAATTATTTGATGTGTTCTTAAATAAGAGAACTTTGTTCTTTAATTCATCAAAAAGTGCCGCTTCGTCTGTAAGAATACTCAAATTCCCTTCGAACCGATCATAAGCATCTTTAAGCGATTGGAAATTAAAAATCTGAGGTGTTTCCGCTCTCCATATTAAGGATCTATCTTGAGTATAGTTTATTTCTTTTCCATCTTTAGAAAGCTTCAATGTTTCGTAAGAAGGACTAGCAAAAATCATCCCACTGCATTCTGATATAGCAAAAGCTTCAAGAAATTTCTTAACTATACTTTGTTTAAGGCAAGGTCTTGCAGAATCATGAATCAAGACGTCATATGCAAAACCACTAGAAACAAGACTCTCGAAGCTTGACTTAACTGACGCCGCTCTATGTGATCCTCCTTTTACAAAGATCACTCTTTCGTCTCTAGCAAGTTTTTGGTGAAACTTATCCGAATCGGAAATTGCAATCACAACCCTCTTACATTCGTTAAAAGACAAAAAAAGTTCAAGAGAATGATCAAGAACCAATTTTCCATTGATCTCATGATATTGTTTGGGTAGAGAAGAACCAAATCTCTCACCAGAGCCTGCACTAGGTAGAATTACTACGAAAGGATTTATCAATTTAATTATCTTTTAGATCTTCATCAAGAGCATCTTTAAAGACGTAGAATGTTTCTCCTGGCCTAATCATTCCTAACTCTGATCTAGCAACACCCTCTAAAGCTTGCTTACCTGAATTAAGCTTTTCTTTTTCCCTATTTAGCTCTTCATTTTTTTTTCTTATCGCTTCAGTTTCAACTTCAACTAATACTATTTCTTTTTGTAATATTTCAAGATCATGATTGCTGTAATTTCCGAACCAATACTGGTATTGAGTTGCACAAATAATAAGTCCTAAAATAATTAAGATTGAAGAATACAAAGGCTGAAGTTTGAAAAACATATAAACGGACTTTATGATCCCATACATAGGTCTGACTCCAGCTCAATCATTAACAATCTATTATATTTAGCAACCCTATCAGATCTGCAAGGAGCTCCTGTCTTTATTTGCCCTGAACTAACTCCCACGGCAAGATCTGCAATGAATGTATCTTCAGTTTCTCCTGATCTATGAGAAATAACCGTAGTTAAGTTATGCTTTACTGATGTATTGATTGCTTGAAATGTTTCATAAAGAGTACCAATTTGATTAACCTTTATCAAAACGGAATTAGCAGAACCTAATTTTATGCCTTTATTGATTCTATCAGGGTTGGTCACAAACAAATCATCTCCTACAAGTTGAACTGTTGAGCCTTTTGACTCATTAAGCTTCGTCCATCCTTCCCAATCGTCTTCGTCTAAACCGTCCTCAATAGAGCTAATTGGATACTTTGAGCAAAGTTCTCCTATGTAATTTATCATTTCAGATGAAGAGAGTTTTTTCTTCATACCTTCAAGATTATAAATAGAATCTTTATAAAACTCTGTTGCAGCAATATCTAGACACAATGCAACTTGGTCGCCTGGAATAAATCCAGCCTTTTCAATTGATAACATAATCAAATCAAGTGCTTCTTCAGGAGATTTTAGATTTGGCGCAAAACCACCTTCATCTCCTACAGCAGTATTTAAACCTTTGGATTTCAATATATCTTTTAAAGTGTGAAAAATCTCAATTCCAGCTCTTAAAGATTCAGTGAAGGAATTGAAACCTCTGGGTTGGATCATAAATTCTTGAAAATCTATTGGATTATCTGCGTGAGCACCCCCATTTAGAATATTCATCATTGGAATAGGTAAGTTAGGCGTTACCTTTTCGCCACTTAATTCAGAATATTTATCATTTATAAATCCAAACAAAGGTAAATTTTTTGAGTTTGCTGCTGCCTTCGCGGAAGCCAAAGATACCGCAAGAATCGAGTTAGCCCCAAAATTGCTCTTGTTATTAGTTCCATCTTCATCAATCATTAATTGATCGTTAGATAGGATGTCTTCAACATTCTTATCTCTCAAAAGGTTAGAGATTTCATTATCAATAGATTCAACTGCTTTTAAGACTCCCTTTCCAAAATATCTAGTTTTCTCTTGATCTCGTTTCTCATTAGCTTCATGTTGACCTGTAGAAGCTCCAGAGGGAACCAAGGCGACGCCAGAGATATCATTATCAAGAATAACTCTTGCTCCCACTGTAGGATTGCCCCTTGAGTCAATCACTTCAAAGCCATTAATAGATTTTATTTTCATTAATTTTTTGGGTTAAAAGTTTTTATTAAGTTGTCTAATTGCTTTATTTCTCCAAGAAAACCTTCCAATTTATCTAGGTGCAATGCACAAGGGCCATCACAGAGTGCCTTTTCTGGATTTGGATGAGTTTCTAAAAATAAACCTGCCAAACCTAATGACATGCCAGCCCTTGCCAACTCAAGGGCACTTGAGCTTCTTCCATCAGCTTTATCACCCAAACCTCCTGGCCTTTGAAGAGAGTGGGTAACATCAAATATAATTGGTATGTCCTCTTTTTTTAACTCAACCATACCCAGCATATCAACAACCAAATTGTTGTATCCGAATGAAGTACCTCTTTCACAAATCATTACGTTTTCATTCTTAAAATGACTACATTTTTTAAGTATGTTTAGCATGTCTGAAGGTGCAAGAAACTGTCCTTTTTTTATATTCAAAGGAAGATTGGTAGCACATGCGGCTTCAATCAAATCAGTTTGTCTGCTTAGAAACGCCGGTATTTGTATTACATCTAAAACTTCAGAGGCTAATTCAGCTTCTTCAATAGTGTGAACATCAGAAATAACTGGAACATCATAATCTTTTTTAATTTGCGACAGGATTTCAAGGCCTTTATTGACTCCAGGACCTCTAAAAGAATTTATCGAGGATCTGTTGGCTTTATCATATGAAGCTTTAAAAATATAAGGAATATTGAGGTTCTTAGTAGTTTTGATGCATGCAGAAATTACTTCATCGACAGTTTTATCATCCTCTATCACGTTGAGTCCTGCAATGAGAACAAACGGACTTTCATTTGCAATTTCTATGTGATTAATTTTAATATTTTTCATCTTTTGATCTTATTTTTTTTTGCAGCTTTTACAAATCCGGTAAAAAGAGGATGACCTTTTCTTGGATCAGAAGTGAATTCAGGATGAAACTGACATCCAACAAACCAAGGATGGCTATTTAATTCAATAACTTCTACGAGCATTTTATCTGAAGACTTACCGGCAACAATCAGTCCTTTAGAAACCAAGTCATCAATAAGATTGTTATTCACTTCGTACCTATGTCTATGTCTTTCATTAATCTTGGCAGTTTTATACATTTTCCTTGTCAAAGAATCTTTCTCCAAGATGCACTCTTGCGAGCCTAATCTCATTGTTCCTCCGAGATCAGAGCTTGAATCTCTTCGTTCGATTGAGCCCTCTGAGTCGAGCCATTCACTTATTAATCCCACAACAGGATATTTGGTATTACTGTCAAATTCTGTACTATTGGCATGTTTCATTTTTGCAACATTTCTTGCAAATTCTATTACCGCAATTTGCATCCCTAAGCAGATTCCTAGATACGGGATAGACTTTGTTCTTGCATATTTTACAGCACATATCATTCCTTCAATTCCTCTTTCACCAAACCCACCTGGGACAAGAATAGCATCTGAATTTTTTAGCTTACTGTTAATATTTTTGGAATTTAATCCTTCTGAATCAACATAGTCTATATCCACTTTCAGATTGTTTTTAAAACCTCCATGTTTAAGGGCTTCATTGAGAGATTTATAAGCATCAGCGAGTTCAGTGTACTTTCCAACCATTGATATTTTTACAGAATCTTTTGGTTCAAGATCCTCTTTGATAACTTTTTTCCAATCGCTTAAGTTTGGTCTTTTGGAGGAACTTAAACCGAGCTTTTTGAGAACTATTTCATCAACTCTTTGGTTATTTAAAAGCAAAGGAATCTTATAAATAGAATTTACATCAGGCATGGAAATTACCGAATCCTCTTTAACGTTGGTAAATAAAGCTATTTTTCTCCTTTCTTCGTCTTCCATGGGCTCATCAGATCGACAAACTAAAATATCTGGTTGAAGACCATGAGATAACATTTCCTTTACAGATCTTTGTGTGGGCTTAGTCTTCGTCTCTCCTGCAGAATTTAAAAAAGGTAGAAGCGTCAAATGCATGAACAAGGTCTGGTTTGATTGAAAGTCAATTTTCATTTGTCTGATAGCTTCTAAAAAAGGCTGAGATTCTATGTCTCCTACCGTTCCTCCTATCTCCACAATTGCTATATCTGAATTACCTGCTCCCTTAATTATCCTCCTCTTAATTTCATCAGTTATGTGGGGTATGACCTGAACAGTGCCCCCCAGATAATCTCCCTTTCTTTCTTTTCGAAGAACCTCTTCATAAACCTGACCTGTGGTAAAGTTATTTGATTTTGACATCTTAGAGTTAAGAAATCTTTCATAATATCCTAAATCTAGATCTGTCTCTGAACCGTCCTCAGTTACAAAAACTTCACCATGCTGAAAAGGACTCATCGTCCCTGGATCTAAATTAATATAAGGATCGAGTTTTAAAATAGTTACAGTCAAACCCCTACTTTCAAGAAGTGATCCTAAGGACGCAGAAGCAATTCCCTTGCCTAGCGATGAAACAACACCGCCGGTTACAAAAATATATCTAGTATGCTTATTTCCCATCTATTGATCACTTGAAGCTGAAAAAAAAATAACTTCTTTACGATGGGATTACAGCTTAACAAGAACCTGCTCAGTGAACAATACAATTATGAGTTTAAGCAGAAAGATCGAGAGGTTTCTCTAGTTCTGCCCAGGAAATATCTCCATCTGGTGAGTGTGATTCAAATTCTAAGACGCCCAATTTATCGTAAAGTGGTCTTACTTTATCTGTTAACAAGCCTATTCTTGAAAGATTTGGTACCACTCTTGAAAAAAGTAAACGCTGAAATTCGGTAGCAAAACCTGCATTATTTGAAAATTGTCTTGCTTCGTCTTCATCCCACCCAAATTTCCTAAAGACATCTGTTGGAAAAAGTCTTTCTTTACTTATTACGCATGCCTCGTAAGCAAACATAGCTCTATCTTCTTTTTCTTCCTCAGAAAGATTTTCTATAAAGTCTTCTAAATAATTTACCCCAAAAGTAACATGTCTTGCTTCATCCCTTATTATCAAGTGCAAGATATCTCTTAAAACAGGATCTGGTGTAACAGCCTTAGCGGTGTTGAAAGCTGCTAATGCAAGACCTTCAATTATAATTTGCATGCCGATAAGCTTAAGATCCCACCTTTCATCGGTAAGAATCTTATCAAGAAGACTTTTGAGACCGGATCCTACTGGATACATTAGCTTTGATCTATTTTGAATATACTTAGTGAATGCCTCAACATGTCTTGCTTCATCAAAGGCTTGTGAAGCTGCATAAAGTTTAGCTTGATAAGTGGGAGCACAAGAAACTAATTGAGAAGCAACCAGAAGTGCACCTTGCTCTCCATGAAGAAATTGACTAAATTGGCTAGCCCCTCTGTGTCTTAAAAACTCTCTTTTTTGTTCATCACTTAATTTTTTATAAGGAGGATATTCATCCCAAAACATGGGAGGTATATCCTCAGAGACGACCAATGGTCTATCCCAATCTATGTCCATTGAAACATTCCAATTTAGTTTTTTTCCGAGTTCGTATAGTTTTGCGATTCTGTTATCTTGGACAGAATAATCCCAATTGTAAGTACCAGTTAAGGGTGTTTTAAATATCTCAGCTATATCTTCAACTTCTTTGGAACTCAACTCTGGTTCAGATTCCTCATAATCTCGAATTTTTCTTGGGGTTTCTTCTGTGTACTTAACTTTCATTTGATATTTATTCTTAAATTATTCTGGATTTTACATATTTTTTTTACGATGGGAATTGATCATCATTATCATCGTAGTACTGAGGTGGAAACCTATCACTTTTTGCAAGATTTTGAAAAGTTGCTGTATTCTCGATGAATGCAACTGGAACTGCTTTTGTAGGACCATTCCTTTGTTTTGCTATGTTCACTTCAGCCTTACCTTTACTTTCAAGATCTGTTGGGTCGTAGTAAGAGTGTCTATACAAAAAGGCAATAACGTCAGCATCTTGCTCAATCGCTCCAGAATCTCTTAAATCTGCTAGTATCGGTCTTTTGTTCGGTCGAGTCTCCACCGCTCTGTTCAGCTGAGATAGTGCTATGACAGGTACATTCAATTCTTTAGCCAAAGCCTTAAGAGAACGACTTATTTCGCTTATTTCAGCTACTCTGTTATCGCCTCTTCCAGGAACCTGCATTAACTGAAGATAATCAATCACAATCATCGCCAAATCATCATTCTCTCTTTTTACTCTTCTAGCTCTTGCTCTTATTTCAGAAGGAGAAAGTGCAGGTGTATCATCAAGCAGTATATGTTTTTGACTCAAAACAGATAAAGCCTTGTCGATTCCTTCCCAATCATTTTCTTCTAATTGTCCTCTCATTAACCTTTGTAAATCTATACTTGAAATACTAGAGATAAATCTTCTCACAACTTGCTCAGAAGACATCTCCATACTAAATAGAAGCACAGTTTGATCAGTCTGTCTGGCTACATTTTCAGCGATATTAAAGGCAAAAGCAGTTTTACCCATTGAAGGCCTTCCAGCAATGATAATTAGATCTGATTTTTGGAATCCCAAAGTGACTTCATCAATTTCTGTAAAGCCAGTACTTACTCCAACTAATGCATTACCGCTCTCAGAAGATTCTTGAATATCTGTATACACTTGGCCAAGAAGTTCTTTAACTTCTTTTGGCCCAACTGATCTGTTCAAGTCATCTCTTAAGCTTAAGATTTTTTCTTCTGCCTCATCGATAATTCTGTCACTTCCTGACGCATCAGATTCCTTTGCTATCTTAGAAATATTATCCGCAGCAACTATTAATCGCCTCAAGTTTGACCTTTGCTTTATGATATCGGCATAGCTTTGTATGTTGGCAACACTCGGAGTCTCCCTAGCTAAAAGTGCAAGATAATCCTTTCCTCCAGAATTGATTAGTTTGGGAAGATCGCCGTTACCTTCAATCGCTTCCTGCACAGTAATGACATCAACAGGCTTGCCGGCATCTTGAAGATCATTGATAGTTCTATAGATAAGTCTGTGTTCTTCTTTATGAAAATCGTCCTCTTTGACAAGGTCAGAAACAACATCCCAAGTCTCGTTCTTGAGCATGATACCTCCCAAAACGGCTTTTTCAGCTTCTGTTGAGTAAGGTAATTCTCTATTTAATGAACTTTCTAATGCCATAACCTTCTTTTGAGGAAAGATATTGATTTTCCCACTGCTAGAAGATTAAGACAAGTAGCTTTTTAAGTTTCTTCGGAAGCTACGATTTGAACTGATATAGAAGATATGACTTCGGGGTGTAACTCAATGTCAACGGAATATTCTCCTATTTCCTTTAACACTCCTTCAGGCAATCTTACTGAGCTTTTCTCGATTGCAAAACCTTTCTCTTCAAGTGCATCTGCGATCTCTCGCGTGCCTATTGAACCATACAAAGTTCCCTCCTCGGAAACTTGTGCGGAGATAAGAACAGATAATGAGTCCATTTTCTCTGATTGGGCAATTGCAGAATCTTTTCTGTCAGCTTCTGCTGATAATAAAGCCTCTTTTCTTTTTTCATATTCAGCTTTATTTTCTTCATCTGCTCTCACAGCCTTTCCCGAAGGAATTAAAAAATTTCTTCCATAACCTGCTTTAACATTAACCAAATCCCCGGGATCGCCTAACTGGGCTACTTTTTCTAATAATATTACTTCCATAGCTTAATTGTAGTGAGAATCTGTATAAGGAATCAAGGCTAGATGTCTTGCTCTTTTTACAGCTTTATTGAGTTGTCTTTGGTATTTTGCAGAGGTACCAGTCATCCTGGCAGGTATAATTTTGCCCGTTTCAGTAATGTACTCTTTTAAGAGTTTTATATCTTTAAAATCAATCTCTTCTATTCCTAGAGAGGTAAACTTGCAATACTTCGGCCT
>CETT01001557.1_pt1 | contig 15956 bp, 15 predicted proteins | sample 356361 | NCBI WGS metagenome assembly CETT01 (sample SAMEA2622429, study PRJEB7988) | marine metagenome | isolation source: saline water (ENVO:00002010), including | reverse complement strand
AAAAAGAACATTATCGGCGTGGTCAAGGCCTTCGCTCAGTCGGAACCTTTGCGGCGACGTGCCCGTTTGGCCATTTGCATCCGCGGTGTCGACGATCCTTACCGGGATATAGGCCATCTTCCGGACGTTGAAAAACGGGTGCTGCAGAAAATTCTGGATGTCATCAAAGACGCCAATATGGACGATAGGGTCCACTACCTGAATATCCATTCGCAAAAAGAACTGGCCGCCACTTACCGCTTCCTCGCCGCCAGAGGCTCGGTGTTTGCCTTGACCGCCTTTTATGAGCCGTTTGGCCTCGCCCCCATTGAGGCGACGGCTTGCGGTCTGGCCTGCGTCGCCACCCAAAACGGCGGCCCGTCAGAAATTTTTGAGGACGGATCGGGCGTTCTGGTCGACCCGTTCGACGTCGATGCCATCGCGGACGGCCTGCTTGCCGCGCTGGACAATCAGAGCAACCTGTCGGCAAGGGCGCGGAAAAGGGTGCTGGAGATCTACACTTGGGATAAAACGGCACAGGCCTATCTCGACGTAATCAATGAAGGCGTAGCCGCGGGCAGAGATGGCGGTGGAGAGATCCCACCGTTGGACGCCGGGAACAGGATCGCCGACTACCTCAGCAACCCCTGAGTTCTTTCAGGCGATTGATCGGCCTGCAAAGCCCCCTCTTCTGCCAATCGTAGAAATTGACACTTAAACAGGTCACCAAGGAAGCGCCCAGGGCTCCGCATCAGCCGAGTGCTAATTCCTATCCCTGCGTTGAAATTACTGCTTGCATCTACCCGGAGGCGGTGTATCATGACCCAGAATGTTAACGCTAACATTTACAAATAACAGCTTTGTAAACCGTAGATTCTGATCATATGCCGCAGATTCAACTTGATGGTTTAACCAAACGGTTTGGCGATGTTGAAGTCCTGCACAACATCGACCTGCTAATGGAGGACGCCGAGTTTACTGTTCTCGTCGGTCCTTCCGGTTGTGGCAAATCGACCACACTGCGCATGATCGCCGGGCTGGAAACGGTATCTGCAGGTGAGATCTATATCGATGGACGACCGATCAGCAGGCTTGAACCGAAGGATCGTGACCTGGCCATGGTCTTCCAGGACTATGCGCTCTACCCACACATGAATGTCGCCAAAAACATGTCGTTCGCGCTGCGTTTGCAAAAAAGACCGCGTACGGAAATCGAGCAGAAAGTACACGAAGTTGCTGAAATACTGGGGTTGACCGAATATCTGCACCGCAAACCTGCTGAATTGTCGGGCGGACAGCGCCAACGGGTAGCGATGGGCCGTGCCCTGACACGCGACAGTTCGACCTTTCTTTTTGACGAACCGCTGTCCAACCTCGATGCAAAACTGCGCACCCAGATGCGCGCCGAGCTCGCCCTGATGCGTCAACGGGTGCACAAGAACATGATTTACGTGACCCACGATCAGATCGAGGCCATGACCCTCGCTGACCGGATCGTGGTTATGCACGATGGAGACATCCAACAGCAAGGTACGCCCGAATCCCTGTTCAAGCACCCGGTCAACAAGTTTGTCGCCGGCTTTCTCGGCACACCGCCGATGAATTTTCTCAATGCCCGCATTGAAAGTGATGGCAATAACACCCGCTTTAGCGGAAACGACTTTTCGCTAAGCTGTGACCAGACAACTCTGCAACGCCTGGCCGACTATCCATCACGGGAAATCTGCCTCGGTATCCGGCCGGCCGACCTGGTTCTCGACCCCGAAGCCGATGCCGATACCTCCCTGTCACTAGAGGTTGGTATCGCCGAATATATCGGCGCCCAGTCCGTACTGATTTGCCATTGCGGCAACCAGAAGGTCATGGTCGAACTGAAATCGGACACCCCGATTACTCTGGGTCAAAAATTGACGTTCAGGCTGGGTCTTGAAGACCTACACCTGTTCAATCAATCCAACGAGCTCGCAATCCCAAGACTCGTTGACTCGCAACACCCTCATTAACCACATATGGAGAAGAAAAATGGAGAAAACCATGAATAAAACGATAAAATCACTGGGAATGGCTGCAGTTGCATCAACGCTGTACGCCAGTCAGGCTTTTGCCGGGCCATACGACGCGTATTCCGGGACGACACTGGTCGTCAACTTCCCGGCGCACCCTCATTACAATGCGGTGATGAAAATTCTGCCGGAATTCACCAAGGAAACCGGCATTGAGGTCGAAGTCGACCAGTTGCCGTATATGAAAATGCGTGAGCGTCAGACACTCGAGCTGGCACAGGATGAAGGTGACTACGATCTGGTCGCCTACGTTGTATTTTCCAAAGCGGATTACGTCTACGCTGATCAGCTCGAAAATCTGGCCCGCTACTTCATGAATCCGAAGCTCGCTGATCCGAGTTATGACGCCGACGATCTGATCGACGGTTATGTCTACAACATTGGGTTTGCCGGTGGCAACAAGGGCTACCTCGAAGGCAAGACCGGCTCACTGTTCGGAATTCCCTACGGTTCGGAAACCTCGGTTCTTGGCTACCGCAAGGATATCTTTGATAAACACGGACTCAAGGTACCGACAAACTACGATGAGTTGCTCGCAACGGCCTGTAAGATTCCAGAGCTCGAACCCGGTATGGGCGGTCTGAGTTCACGCGCCGCTTCTGGGCACCATGCCAGCCATGCCTTCCTGTTGCACCTGGCCCCGCTGGGCGGACGGGTTTTTGATGACCAGTGGAACCCGATCGTCAACAACGCCGCCGGCGTCAAAGCTGCCAACGCTTTGAAAACAATCGTTGACTGTGGTCCGAAGGGTGCGACGACCTTTGGGTTTGGCGAAGCGCTGAGCTCCTTCCTCAGCGGTGATACCGCAATGTTCCTTGATACCACCGTCGTTGCGGGCCAGATCAATGATCCCAAAAAATCCAAGGTGGTCGGCAAGGTCGGCTGGGCGATGCACCCGATGGGCGTGCGGCGCGGTAGCCAGACCGGTGGTTTTGGTATTGGTATTCCGAAAAATGCCAATAGCAAGGAAGCCGCTTTCCTGCTGATGCAATGGCTGACGTCGAAAAAAGGCGACAAGCTGGTAGCGATGGCCGGTGGCAACCCCTCACGTTTCTCTACTCACCAAGATGCTGAAGTCAACGCCAAGTTTCCGCATATGAAAACCTTTGGTGAAGCACTGAAACATGCTGATCCCGACTGGCGTCCGATCATCCCGGTATGGGGCAAGATCAATGCCGATCTCGGCACCACCCTGTCCAAGGTCCTGACTGAAGGACTGGATATCCAGCAGGCACTTGATGGTGTGGCCGAACGTACCCGTTCTGTCATGGAAGAAGCAGGTTACTATACGTGGCAGTAAGCTAACCCGTACGGGGGAACAGGCATTATTAAGCCTGTTCCCCTCCTGCACTGGCACTTGACCAGCTAATTGATGACCCGCTGCAGATGAATTATTCGACCATAAACCGCATGACCCCCTATGTATTCCTCGCCCCGGCGTTGGTGATCATGGTGATTGCGTTATTGTACCCGCTGGCATATATGGTATACGGCAGTTTCCGCGACTGGAACCCAAGCCAGACAATCGGGGAAACCGAATTCAACGGGCTCGGCAACTATATCGCCTTGTGGAATGACCCGAATTTTCATGAAAGCCTCGTTGTCACGCTGAAGTTTGCCCTGTCGGTAGTAACATTGGAGATGTTCATCGGCGTCGGTCTGGCACTGTTGCTCGATCGCAGCCTGCGCGGCATGTCAGTATTACGGACCCTGTTCATTTTGCCGATGATGATCGCGCCGGTGGTGGTTGGATTGATCTGGCGCTACATGTACCACCCTAGTATTGGCATTTTCAACCAGACCCTGGAGTGGCTGGGTCTCGGCAGCGTCGACTGGCTGGGCCAGCATGCGCTGATGTCAGTCATCATCGCCGATATATGGCAGTGGACACCGTTTATTTTCATTCTGTCTCTGGCTGCGCTGCAGTCATTGCCGCGTTCCGCTCTGGAGGCAGCGCGCATCGACGGTGCCAGTGGCTGGCAGCAAATCATCTATATCAAGATACCACTGATGATGCCGGTACTGATCGTCACCTGTCTGCTGCGCTTGATCGATGCCTTCAAGGTGCTTGAGGTCATCCTGGTAATGACCGAGGGCGGCCCCGGTCTGTCGACTGAAATCCTGGCACTGAGGATTTCCCGCACAGCCACCGAGTTTCGTGAACTGGGCGTTGCCGCCTCAATGTCGAATTACCTCCTGATGCTGGTGCTGATCCTGACCATCATCATGCTGGCGTACAGCAAGTTCCAGGAAATGCACGCGGCGCGACTACGCCTAGCGACCAAGGAGGAGAGCTGATGTCAGGGGGCGGCTACCAGGACAAACGTCAGCACCCCGCCTTTTATGCCTTGCTGACCGTGCTGATCTTCATGTCGGTCGGACCGATCGCCCTGATGCTGGTCAATTCATTCAAGTTCGATGTCGACATCATTTCTGGTACCTCGGGCCTGCTTTTTCTGCCAACCATCCAGAATTACGAAACCGCGCTCTGCGACATTCTGCCTTATGAACTCGACCATCTCGATTACTGCGCCCTCAAGTTTGGCGGCGCCTTCATCAATTCGCTGATCATTGCACTGATCTCCACTCTATTGACGCTGATCATCGGCTGTTTGGCGGCCTACGCGCTGGTACGGTTTCGCTTTATGGGTCGCGATACCGTTTCCGGGACAACCCTGATGGTGCGCATGGTGCCACCTGCAGTCCTGCTGGTACCGGTATTCGGACTTTGGAATAATGAATTCTGTATCGACAAAACCACCTGGCTCGGAGAACTGATCAGGGATATTTTTGGCGGCAGGGGTGATGTCTGCCTTGCCGGTACACATTCCGGAATCATAATCATCTACATTGCGATGAACCTGCCGTTTGTCATCTGGATCCTGCAGAGTTTTATTGTCCAGGTACCGCGTCAGCTTGAAGAAGCCGCACATATGGATGGCGCGGGTTCATTCCAGGTGTTTTTCAAGATCGTCTTGCCACTGATCAAGCCGGGTCTTGCCGCCGCTGCCATTTTCACCTTTCGCATCGCCTGGAATGAATACCTGCTGGCATCAGCGCTGTCGGACCGGGATACCAAGACGGTGCCCATCCTGATTGTCAACAACATGTCGGAATTCAACATTGAATGGGGGACTATCATGGCAACTGGCATGTTACTGGCGATCCCGCCGATCATTTTCACGCTGTTTGCTTCACGGCAGATCATCACTGGCATGACTGCCGGTGCGGTCAAGGGTTAGCTCGATTCTGTACCGCTAAGACTGGCGATTATCACCGCAAGCAAAGTATCGATGCTTTCCTCGATCGAATAAGTCACAACCGGTTCGTCCGCGCCCGGCCGTTCCAGGTCGGCCAGCTGGCTGTCGAGCAGACTCGGCGGCATGTAATGATTACTGCGCTTTTGCATGCGGGAATAGAGGGTTTCCCGATCACCGTCGAGCAGTACGAACAGCAGCGGTTTTCCTACACCTTCGAGGATAAAACGGCGATAACTCCGTTTCAGTGCCGAACAGGTAGCAACGACTCCGCCCCTTTTTTCAACAGCTTCTACAATCGCCTCGGAAAGTGATGCCAGCCATGGCCAACGATCTTCGTCAGTCAGCGGTTGTGCGTGGGCCATTTTGTCCACATTCGACACGGGGTGAAAGTCATCGGCTTCGAGAAACGGCAGTCCGAGCTGTTGCGCCAGCGCCTGTCCGAATGTCGACTTGCCCGAGCCCGATACGCCCATGATGACGACAACGGGCTTGCCTTCAAAGCGAACTGGTAATTCCACCGTCGACATAGAGGATATGGCCATTGACGAAACTCGAAGCCTCCGAGCTGAGAAAAATACAGCCGCCCACGAGTTCGCTCACATCGCCCCAACGACCGGCCGGTGTACGATCGCTCAACCAGGCGGTAAATTCTTTGTCGGCAACCAGCGCAGAAGTGAGTTCGGTTTTGAAATAACCCGGAGCGAGTCCGTTCACCTGCAGACCGTATTTTGCCCAGTCCGTAGCCATGCCCTTGGTCATATTGGCAACCGCGCCTTTGGAAGCTGTGTAGGGGGCGATGGATGGCCGTGCTAATGCAGTCTGCACCGAACAGATATTAACTATCTTGCCGGCACCACGCCCGATCATGTGTTTCGCAACTACCTGACCGACATAAAAGACAGAATTGATATTAAGCCGCATCATGAAATCGAAGCGTTCCACTGGGAACTCCTCGAGGGGTGCACGAAACTGCATACCGGCATTATTGACCAGGATGTCAATCGGCCCGGTTTGGGTTTCAAAGTGATCCACCGCAGCCGCCACTTGCTCGGCATCGGTAACATCGAACCCCAGTTCATGCACCGTTGCGCCTTGATCACGAAGATTTTGTGCTGCGGTATTGAGTCGTTCCAAATCCACATCGTTGACGATAATCTCGGCACCGGCGCTGGCCAGGCCCCGGGCCAGTGCGAAACCAATACCCTGGCCCGAACCTGTCACCAGCGCGCGCTTGCCGGTCAAATCAAACAATTTATTGTAGCTCATGAACTCTCCTGGCCCGATGTTGTGAAAGCCAACGATTGGCTGTAACATGTTAGCGCTAACATACTACTTTAGCTCAGCGGCATTTTCAACAGCACTCTATAATACGCCATCACAAGGGGGATTCGGAATGAAATCCATCGTCTGTCACGGTCCGAAAGACATTCGCATCGAAGAACGCCCGTCTCCGGTGGCTGACACCAAACAGGTTCTGATCAGGGTCAATTCAGGCGGTATCTGCGGGTCCGATCTTCACTATTACAACAACGGCGGATTCGGCGAGATCCGCCTCCGTGAACCCATGATACTGGGACACGAAATTTCAGGCCACATCACCGCACTTGGCGAAGGTGTGGCCGGCCTGTCAGTGGGCGATCTGGTGGCCGTTAACCCGAGCCGCCCCTGCAATGACTGTGAATTCTGCCGCGAAGCCATGTACAACCAGTGCCTGAACATGCGCTATTACGGCAGCGCCATGCGCTTTCCACACATTCAGGGTGCTTTTAGCGAGCAACTGGTGGTCGATGATTCCCAGTGTGTCAGGGTTGCCGAAGGCGTTACACCTCAGCAGGCCGCTTTTGCTGAACCACTGGCCGTGGCCCTGGCTGCCGTCAACAAGCTGGGCAACCTCAAGGGCAAACACCTGCTGGTCACCGGTACCGGCCCGATCGGTGCGCTGGTTGTCGCCGTTGCCAAGGTGCACAACCCACTCGAAGTGGTCGCCACCGACAGGATAGACACCGCACTTGAATACGCACGGGCCGCGGGTGCGGACAAGACCATCAACGTAGCAAGCGAGGCCTCCGCGCTGGATGAGTACAGGACCGGCAAGGGGCGCTTCGACGCGGTGGTTGAAGCATCGGGTAGCGAACAGGCCCTACGCACAGCACTCAATGTGTTACGGCCACGCGGCACTCTGGTACTGCTTGGACTGGGTGGCGAGGTTACCCTGCCCCTCAATGAGTTGGTGGCCAAAGAAATCCAGGTGCGTGGCAATTTCCGCTTTCACCAAGAGTTTTTCAGCGCCGTAGAGTTGATTGGTGAACAACGCCTCCCACTGGAACCCCTGTTGACCGGGGTATTCCCGCTGGACGATGCGGCAGCCGCCTTCGAAACCGCCAATGACCGTCAACAGTCGATGAAGGTTCAGCTTCAATTCTGATCAGGTTTTTCTCCTTGTTTCAGAAGACTGTTAGCGCTAACATGGCGTACCGGGAAAATAACCATCACAACGCCTCTTTAAGCAGGATCAGGAGATAATTCCATGCTGGACAGAGATTACAATCTCTTCGTGGGCACCTATAGTGACCTCGATGTGCTGGCGCACCAACCCTACGCACCGATTCCCGGCAAAGGCATTTACGCCATGACGCTGGACCGCAAGGGAAAACTGACCCTCGATAACACCTACGAAGCGCTCAATCCGGCAGTACTGATCCCCCACAGCAACGGCAGATCGATCTACGCCATTCTCGAGACCATCATCGATGAAGGCGATATTTTCCGCTATGAAATCGATGCTGACGGATCGTTGAGCTACTGCGATCAGTTCAGGGCTTCCGGTCGTTCCACCTGCTACCTGGCCACAGCTCCCAATCAGGATGCGGCGATAGTCATCAACTACTGGGATGCCATCATCGATGTTGTCGATGTCGATGGCGATGGCCGCCTGGGTGAAGTCCGCCAGAGTTTCAAACAGTACTACCGTCCGCAAGGGCAGTGGCGACAGGTGACTGACCGCGAAGATCACTGGGGCAACCGCCAGGTCGGCCCGCATGCGCATTGCGCACACTTCTGGCACGACTGGGTATTCATTCCAGACCTCGGCGAAAACGCCATATTCCAATACCGCTGGGATGCCACGGCCAAACAACTGGTAGGTGAGACCCATATCAAATTCGAAGCCGGTTCGGGTCCCCGCCATATGGCCATGCACCCGGGCCTCGATATCTGTTATGTCTCCAACGAACTGTTCAATACGGTTTGCGTGGCCGAACTCGACGCCAGCGAACCATCGGTGATAAAACCGCGCCTGATCCCCATCCAGTACGAGTCCACCATCGACAACCGTAACAACGTCAGTTACGTATCCGAGATCAAACTGTCTCCGGACGCCCGCTTTCTCTACGTATCCAATCGCGGTGATGACTCACTGGCCATCTTCAGGGTGTTGGAGGATGGCCGACTGGAGCGCAGCGGGCGGGTATCCACCGGCGGCAAGTTCCCGCGCCATTTCGCCATCACCCCCTGTGGCGGGGCCGTTATCGTCGCCAACCAGGATTCCGGGCACCTCCGTGTCTTTGCACGGGACATCGATACCGGTGCACTGGAGATGACCAAAGAAATCCAGGACATTCCCGCGCCCAACTATATTCGCTTCCACGGCGCCTGACCGGTCAGCCTTTTCTACAGGAGCCATTTGATGCCAAAATTCTCCGCCAACCTTGGGTTTCTCTGGACCGAACTGGAGCTGCCGCAGGCGATCCGCGCTGCCAGGAATGCCGGATTCGATGCGGTCGAGTGCCATTTCCCCTACCAAGTGCCAGCCGACAGTGTTGCAGCAGCACTCGATGAAACCGGCCTCGAAATGCTCGGCATCAACACACGGCTGGGCATCAACGGTCCGGACGACTTCGGAGTAATGGCGATGCCGGGGCGCGAAATCGAGGCACAGGGTTATGTCGATGAAGCCATTGCCTATGCGTCGGCGATAAAATGCCGCAACATCAACTGTATCCCCGGCAAAACCGGTGGCACCGCCGAGGCGGAAACGGTATACCGCAAAAACCTGGCGCTGGCTTGTGAAAAGGCCGCCGCTCACGGCATCGGTATAGTGATAGAACCGATCAACCAGCGCGATGCCCCGGGCTACCATTTCAGCCTGGTCGAACAGGGCCTGGAAACCCTCTGTGCAGTGGGTACCGACAACCTCAAATTAATGTTCGATTGTTATCACATACAGATCATGCAGGGCGATCTTGCCCAACGCCTGAAGAGCGCGCTGCCTTTCCTCGGGCATGTCCAGTTTGCCGCAGTCCCCGACCGCGGAGAGCCCGACAGCGGCGAAGTCGACTATCCCTGGTTACTGACCGAGCTGGATGACATGGGATGGCAGGGGTTTGTCGGCGCCGAATACCTTCCCCGCGGTTCGACCGATGAAGGGCTGGGCTGGATGAATGCTTATCGTTAGCACGCGAACAATAATTTGACCGAATTTACGGCAGGAGGGATCGATGTCCAAAACCAACACTAAACCACGCATCGCCTTCATCGGTATCGGCCTGATGGGAAGCCGCATGGCCACCCGATTGCTGGATGCGGGTTATGCCGTTGCGATCCGCAATCGCACCCCGGAAAAATGCATTCCACTGGGCAAACTCGGTGCACGGCTCGCCGATTCCGTAGCTGATGCGGTGGAGGATGCAGACATTGTCCTGACCTCGCTGGCGGGAGCTGATGCAATCGAAACCGTCTACTTCGGTGATGCCGGGGTGGTTCCCAACGCCCCCCAGGGCAGCCTGATCGTCGATTTAAGTTCGGTCTCACCTGATATCGCGCGCGAAAATCATCGGCGAATCAATGCCGCCGGTTACGCCCACCTCGACGCCCCGGTCACCGGCGGCGTCTCCGGCGCTGAGGCCGGAACCCTGTCGATTCTTGTCGGTGGTTCAAAAGACAATCTGCAACGCGCACGTGCTGTACTCGAGGTATTGGGTAATCCGTTTCACCTCGGTGACGAGGGCGCCGGCCAGGTGTGCAAGCTGGTCAATCAAACCATCGTGCATATCTTTATCGGCGGTGTTGCCGAGGGCATGATGCTGGCAGCATCCCTTGGTGTCGATGCCACCAGGGTCCGCGAGGCCCTGCTTGGCGGTTATTGCCAGAGCAGGATACTCAATATCCATGGCGACAAAATGGCCCAGCGCGATTTTGTTCCCGGCGGGCCGCTGGAATTCTCGGTCAAGGATCTGCAAGGGTCGATGAAGATGGCCGCCGAGTCGGGGCTGGAGTTACCTTTGACGGCGTCGGTTCTCGAATCATACTGCGGCTTGCTGGAAGCGGGTCAGGGTCGCCTCGATCACAGCGCCCTACTGCTCGCCTACGAAAAGGCAAATGCGCCGATCCGGGTATCGCTCGACAAACCCGACATCCTGCCATGAATTAAACAGGACTTGCTCTCAGGCCGTTCCGCCCTTGATCAGGGTGATGTCAATGGCATTGATCCTTTCAGTATGTTTGCCGTTCAGACGATCGACGATAATGCCTGTACTGCGCTGACCGATTTCGAAACGGCTGATTTTTACCGTGGTCAGCGGCACCGGCATGAGCTGACCGATCTTCAAACCGCTGAATCCGCCGATGGCAAGTTCCGTGGGCACATCGATACCGGCGCCAAGGCAATGGAAGTAACCACCGATTGCGGCGATGTCGTTGGCAAAATAGACCGCCTCAAGGTAAGAATGGTCCGCCAGCAGCGCGGCCAGGCCCAGCTTGCCACGCTCCATGTCAACGGGGTGGTCGAATTCAATAATGCCGTCGATGTCGATGCCGTTTTCCCCAAGGACCGCTTTAAACCCTTTGAACCGTTTGGCCGCAGTCAGATCCCGGTTGTTCCAGCCGACGTAACCGATCCGTTTATAACCCCGGTGCAGGAAATGACGGGCCATCAGGGCTCCCGCTTCAAAATGATCGACACCGACAGAGGAATCAATGGGTTCCTCTTCGATCTCCATGATTTCGACCACGGGTATTCCGGCATTTTTCAGTATCTTTCGCGTTTGCTCCGTGTGTGCCCTGTTGGAGACCACCAGCCCGCAGGGCCGCCAGGACAGCATGGAGCGAATCAGTGCCTCCTCCCGTTCGAGGTCATATTCGGAGATACCGATTACGGCTTTGTATCCGGTGGATTCCAGGTGATCGGTAATCCCTGCAAGAACCTCGGTAAAGACCTGGTTGCGCAAGGTCGGCACGATCACAGCGATCAGGTTGGAGGTCGCGGTGGCCAGCGAACCAGCGATCTTGTTCGGGACGAAACCCAGTTCATCGACTATTTTCAGGACCTTTTCGCGCGTTTTTTCGGTAACGTCACCGGTATCACGCAATACCCTGGATACGGTCATCTCGCTGACGTTGGCAGCCACGGCGACGTCACGCAACGTCGGTTGAATCTGTTTCAGTTCTTTTTTCTTTTTGCCAGTAACGGGTTTCACAAAGATTCCTGGATATTTTTATTCCGATTTTCACCCATCGATGAATCAAATTATCGCTTTCTGATCAGGGTATGTTAGCGTATAACAATCTGAAACAATTCGATAGTAAAAACAGAGAGATTTTAGTGTCATGTCCATCAGGCGATAACATTGTTATTTACTGAGCACCCCTCAGCATGCCAAAAGCTGAAAATTTCTGAAACACAGGGTGATGAACGCTAAACATATAGACTCCATTTTAAATAACCGCATCAGTGAGCACCCCGGAATCCCGAATGCAGAGTACAGAACAGTATGACTGATTGTGATATAGGCCTGATGGGCCTGGCCGTAATGGGCCAGAACCTGGTGCTTAATATGGCCGAAAAAGGGTACACCGTAGCCGTCTACAACCGTACGACCAGTAAAGTGGACGAATTCGTCAACAGCGAGGATGCCCAACCCTTGGACATCATCGGTGCACACTGCCTGGAAGAGCTGGTCGCCCGTCTCAAACGTCCGCGAAAAATCATGCTGATGATTAAATCGGGAGACGCTGTTCCGGCTGCACAAGACAGGTTCTATCCAGGCGCTGCTGCCGCCGACGCCGTAATCGAACAATTGATTGAATTGATGGAACCGGGGGACATCATTATTGATGGCGGCAACACCCATTACCGGGATACCGAGCGACGGACCCGGTGGGTCGAATCCCGGGGATTATTATATGTAGGAATGGGTGTTTCCGGAGGTGAAGAAGGGGCCCGTTTCGGGCCCAGCCTGATGCCCGGCGGCAGCCCCGCCGCCTGGAATGCAATAAAACCGTTTTTCCAGAATATTGCGGCCAAAGTGGGCCCAGATGATGCCACTTCATGTTGTGAATGGGTTGGGCCGCGCGGCGCCGGACATTATGTCAAGATGGTCCACAACGGTATCGAATACGGCGATATGCAACTGATATGTGAAGCCTATTTCATGCTCAGGGAAGGAGCCGGGTTGACGAACGATGAACTGTACGATGTGTTCGATGCATGGAATCAGGGAGAATTACAGAGTTATCTCATCGAAATCAGCCGTGACATTTTCAGCGTAGAGGATCCTGATGGCAATGGCTTTTTGCTGGATAAAATCCTCGACACCGCCGGAGCGAAAGGCACTGGCAAATGGATGAGCCAGCTGGCCCTTGATCTGGGTGTTCCCAGCACACTGGTCACTACCGCGGTCTACGCCAGAAACATCTCCGGCCAGAAGGAACAACGCGTCCGCGCCAGTAATACCCTTTCAGGTCCGCCCGCACAGTTGAGCCTGGACAACTTTGGCGGTCGGGCAGGCTTTATCGAAGCCGTTCGCCAGGCACTCTATGCATCCAAAATTTGCAGTTACGCCCAGGGCTTCGTCCAATTACAGGCAGCTGCCAAAGAATACGACTGGCCTTTGAATTACGGTGACTGTGCGCTTTTGTGGCGCGGCGGCTGCATCATTCGCGCACAATTTCTGGACCGTATCAAAGAAGCATTTGAGCTGGAGCCGCGGCTGGAAAATTTATTGTTGCATCCGTACTTTAAAGAGGCTGTCGAGCAGGGACAGGCATCCTGGCGGAAGGTGGTTGTTGCTGCAACTGAAACGGGCATTCCAGTACCCGCTTTTTCAGCCGCGTTAAACTACTTTGACAGTTACCGGCTGCCCCAATTACCGGCAAATCTGCTCCAGGCCCAGCGGGATTATTTTGGCGCACACAGCTACCAACGTACCGATAAGGAAGGGACATTCCATAGTGAATGGCTGGAGTTGCGCAAACCTCCAAACAAGTAAGTCGACAGACTGCCGACATTTTGGTGATCAGTCGATAGGTACACCCCACCCTTGCCAAAAGCAAATTCCTATCCCTTGGTTAATCTGTTTATAGTAGTCAGACCTTTACCTAAGCGAGAAATCACGTCAGAGTTCTAGTCAAGAATGACTTAGGAGACACTATAATGAAAAAAGTTGCGTTGATCACGGGTGCTGCACGTGGGATAGGACTGGCCAGTGCGAAGATATTTCAGGAAAATGGATATCAGGTTTTGATTTTGGATCGTGATGAATCGGCATTGAATGCCTCTGCAGCAGAGTTCTCAGAAGCGTATCCAATGCTTTTTGATGTTTCAGACCCACAGACCGGAGATGTGATCGCCAAAGAAATTATGGATAAATTCGGCCGATTGGATTCGCTGGTAAATAATGCTGGTGTAGCCTTCTTTGATCCCATTGAAAAGATTAACAATGAAACGTGGCATCAGGTGATGGCAACTAACCTGGATGGCGTATTTTATCTGACACAAGCGGTGACACCAATTCTAAAACAGACCAAAGGCACTATTGTAAATACTTCTTCGATTTCTGGATTGCGTGCTTCCACCCTACGGGTCGCCTACGGCACGTCGAAAGCGGCTGTGATGCAGCTAACCAAACAACAAGCTGTTGAGCTGGGGGAATATGGAATTCGCGTCAATGCGGTGGCTCCGGGCCCAGTCCGTACCAAACTGTCCATGGCTGTGCACACGCAGGAAATTATTGACACCTATCACGACCACATTCCACTTAATCGATATGGTACGGAGCGTGAAATAGGTGAGGTAATTTATTTCTTGTGTTCGGATAAAGCTTCCTACATAACTGGACAAATTGTTGCGGTGGACGGTGGGTTTGAGGCCAGTGGTGTGGGCTTGCCCGCACTACGTAGATAAATATTAGTGACAGATCGAACGTTTGGTAACTCCTTTTACTACTCCTGGAATTTCGGATTCAGACAATAACGAAGCGTGCCACTACCCCCACCAATAGATGAACACACCTCGGATATTGCACCGTAAAGGGGTGTCGACCCCTCGCCCCATCGCTCTTAGCACCAAATGAGAAGAGTGGCCCAAGGGCTGCCAGATCCACTTAGCTATAACGCCGTTCCTGATATCGCTTGAGCCGTTGTTTGACCCCAGGCGGGGTGTTCTCTGGCTGTTGGGTGGTAATAGCGCTTGAAAACAGCCTCTGATTGGGGCAAATTGTGCGTTGGTGATTGAAAACAGAAGAGATGAGGGGATGAAATGGCGGTTGGGGATGACAGGAGTGATGTGAAACAGACAACGACAGGGTTTCGAGGGCCGCTGATGGTGCAATCCCTCACCTCTGCCAAAAGCAAATTCCTATCCCTCGAAGAGTGTTTTTGAGTCAGTGCCCATGGCCCCGCATCTGCTAAAAGCAAATTCCTATCTTTAAGGTGATCAAGATAATTCGCGCATCATGGAACAGAAAATAACGAACGCGGTCATCGTCAGCGATCTTCACATCGGTCTGCCCCAATTTTATCGCCTGGAATTCCAAGATCTTGTGCAATCGCTAGGCACTGACACGGCGCTTGTGCTCAATGGTGATACACTCGATGATCCCAACCGACCGCTTGCGGCAACCGATCAGGAAGTACTTGATTTTATACGCGACCAGTCACACAAGAGAACTGTGATCTGGCTGTACGGCAATCACGACGAGGGATGTCGAATCGAGGATCCGGGGAGGATCAGATTTCAAAGACTTCTTCGCGTCCAGGATCGGCTGCTTGTCGTTCACGGAGACGATTTTGACCAGATCATGCCGCGAAACCAGTGGTTCCTGCGCAATGTCAAACGAATTCACAATCTTCGAGTCAAACTCGGAGCGTCGCCAGTACACGTGGCCGAATTCGCCAAGAGAAGGTTTCCCTTTCTGTATCGGATACTCACCGAAGAGGTCAAAAACAACGCGGTCAAATGTGCAATTGAAAACAACGTGTCAGCAATCACCTGTGGCCATACGCATTACGTGGAAGATTCCCTGTGTGAAGGTATCCGATACATCAACACAGGGTCATGGACTGAGATTCCTCTCTGTTACATTCTTCTCACCCAGGAAAAGATTGAGTTCATCGCCAGTGGTCGGTGACAAAGGCAGTAGCACCATGGCATCGAATCAGCTCACGCGTGTGATCGAACATCTGTGGTGATTGAAAGCAGGAAAGAGGAGGGGGTGAAATGGCGGTTAGGGATGGCAGGGGTGATGTGAAACAGACAACGACAGGGTTTCGAGGTCAGCTGATAGTCCAAAGCCCCGCATCTGCCAAAAGCAAATTCCTGACCCTCTCTTGACGAAAGTCCGTTTCCCATAAAGCCTGCTCAAGTTCCGCAGAAGGTCGC
>CETT01075022.1_pt1 | contig 16026 bp, 12 predicted proteins | sample 356361 | NCBI WGS metagenome assembly CETT01 (sample SAMEA2622429, study PRJEB7988) | marine metagenome | isolation source: saline water (ENVO:00002010), including | reverse complement strand
GTTGTTTTAGGCTGCCTCATCAATCAAAGGCTTTACAACGTTAGCTATGTCTTTTTTGTTAATGTATCCTACTTCAGACCCTCCACTATTGACTACTATAGCGCACTCGGAATTTGTACGTAAAATTTCACATAAAACATTGTCTATAGTATCATTTTTATTGACCTTTACAGCTGACTCAATCTTTTCAGGCTTTGAATCTGTCATTACTGATTCAGCATGAAGCACATGGGACCTGTTAACTTTCTTTACAAAATCTTTAACATATTCATCTGCAGGTGTCATCAATATCTCTTGAGAGGTTCCGTGCTGGACAAGTTGACCATTATTCAGTATCGCAATCTTGTCGCCAATTTTTAAAGCTTCGTCAAGATCATGAGTAATAAAAACAATTGTTTTGTGTAGCTCCTCTTGTAATTGCAATAATAAATCTTGCATGTCGCTACGGATTAATGGATCAAGAGCACTAAAGGCCTCATCCATCATCAATATTTCAGTGTCACTAGTGAGTGCCCTTGCCAGACCAACCCTCTGCTGCATACCGCCAGAAAGCTGTGAAGGGTAGCGGTCCTCATATCCTGTCAAACCAACTCTGTCAATCCATTTTTTTGCACGTGTATGTGACTCTTCACCAGTAACTCCTTGAAGATATATTCCAAAACACACATTATCCATTACGGTCTTGTGTGGCAAAAGAGCAAAGCTCTGAAAAACCATAGCAGTCTTTCTTTGTCTAAAACTTCTCAACTGCTCTTTATTCATTTTTGTAAGATCCTCGCCGTCAATAACTATTGATCCAGAGGTTGGCTCAATTAAACGATTAACGTTTCGAATGAGAGTAGATTTACCTGAACCAGAAAGACCCATAATTACTTCTATATTCTTGTTTGTTAGGTCTAAGTTAATTTGGTTTAATCCAAGAACATGCCTATGTTCTTTTAGTAGCTCCTCCTTACCCATACCGTTCTCAACATGTTTGACCATAGATTGAGCTTTGGGACCAAAAATTTTGGTTAAATTTGAAATTTTAATTTTAATATCTTCCGTCATAATACATCCCCAGAACGGTGTTTCTGAATCCTTGTTCCAAAAGCTTGAGAAACCCTGTCAAAAATAATTGCCAAGGCAACAATGGCTAATCCGTTTAAAACACCTAAGGATAAATACTGATTCTGTACTGCCTGAAGTACTGGTAAACCTAAACCAGCAACTCCAATCATTGATGCAATAACCACCATCGCCAATGCCATCATAATTGTTTGATTGACGCCTGCAAAAATATTTGGCAGAGCTAAAGGTATTTGAACCGAAAAAAGCCTCTGCTTATATGTAGCACCAAAAGCATCGGCTGCCTCCATCGCCTCCTTATCTACAAGACGGATACCAAGGTTTGTGAGTCTTACTATAGGCGGCATAGCGTAAATACAAACCGCTATTAATCCGGGCACTTTACCAATACCTAGCAGCATCACAACAGGAATCAAATAAACAAATGACGGGATAGTTTGCATTATATCTAATACTGGAGTAATCAAAGCTTGAACCCTTCTAGACTGAGACATCCATACACCTAAAGGTATCCCTAACGCCAAACAAAGTAATGTAGCTGCAGAAATCATCGTTACTGTTGAAAGCATTGGCTCCCACATATCTAAAAAACCTATCGCAAAGAAGGCCATAGAAGTTCCAATTGTGACCTTATAACTTCTAGACCCAATCCAAGCCAAAGCTCCTGTAACCAACAAGAAAACTGGCCATGGTGTTACTAACATAAGCTGTTCAAACCCTGCTAAAAAACCTAGCAATGGATCAAAGAATGATTCAATATTGTTTCCAAACTCTCTAGTAAAGTCTTTAAATGCAGAGTCTACACAGCCTCTAGAGTTCATCATTACATCTCTAGAAATAGAAACTGTGTTGGTAAAAAACAGTGAAATATCTGAAGATTCTGCAGCGCTATTTACTTGGCTAGTTAAGCTATTTACCAGATTTAGCTGTGCATCTGGATCTATAGATTGAACTGAATCAAACTTATCTTCAGCATTACTTACAAGTACGTTAATTCCTTCTGACAGTGATGCTGGATCAGTAGAATCAGCCATTTTATAACGAACTTCTATTCTAGATATTGTCCTGTCTATCTTGTTAATGGCTCCCATTGAAATTTCGCTATAGCCGTTAGCTTGAAAACTTATAGTTAATTCATTAACTTTAGCTATTAAGTCATTGTAGTTATTTACCAAAGGCATTAGTTGCTCTTCAACAACCTCTACCTCATATCTTAGAGAGGCCTCCTTTACTGCCCTTACAAGTTCATCAGGTTTTTCTTTAAGTGGCTCTAATGTTTTTAAAATTTTTGCACCATCAATCATATTTGCTATCTTGCTATGAGTCAGTATGCTTAGTTCATTTATATTTATTACAATATTTTCAGAGCCAGAAGAGGTGTTTAGTTCCCCAGCTGCAGAAGCTATAGTTCTTGAAAGCTCCTCTAGTTTTGTTAAATGGGAGCTCACTGCTTCTGCCGAATTTAATGAATCAACATTGTTAATTAACTGCGATATTTGTTGTTGAATTGAACCCATTTGACCTACTGCATCTGATATATAAGCATCGGAATAAATTTCTGCCTTGTCTTGATATAGACTCGATAAGTCGTTTAATTTTTCTATAAGGGCTCCTGAATTAGGATCAGAATTAAGCACCTTGGCATTCTTAATAATCTCTTTTGAGGTTTCCTGTATTGGCTCAAATAAGGCAATAACATCGCCGGCAGATGATGCCGAGTTTACAACAGAGGTTAAATAATCAATACTACTATTTAGCTCTTCTAATTGAGTTTTTACACTCGATTCAAACTGAGACTTTAAGTTTGAAATTTGTGGCTCAATGGCTTGCGAAAGTAGCCTAACCTTTTCTATCAATTCAGAAGTATTATTTACATCTGTCAATGGATTAGACTCGTCTGCGAATTCTTTTAGCTTTTGTGACTTTTCTTCTGCACGTGAGGCAAGCTTAGCAAAATTATCAATAACCTTTGACAATTGCATATAGTCAGTTGCATTCTGTGCCTGAATTGTTAGGGCATCTGCCCTTTCTATCATATTTTGAATGAAGTCTAAATCTCTACCGACAACTCTCCTTTGAGCGATCTCAGTAGCTGAAGGCAAGCATTCAAAAATATCTAACTTAGGTATTGATCTTGTGGCCATTAATTTTATCTCTCAAATGCTACAAAAATTGCCCGCTATATATAGACAACATATAGCGGGCATATGTAAAATCTGAAACTATATTATAAGATAAACCTACAATGCAGCTTCAACTGCAGCAGCTACATCTGCGCTAACCCAAGATTTCCAAAGGTCACTTGTTGAAAGGAAATGAAGAGCAGCATCAGCGCCGGTACCATTATTTTCTTCTGCCCAAACAAGTTCAGCATTCAAAGCAGTACCAGGAATAGTGCGTGCTTTAAAATAATTCATCACTTCAGTGCTACCATTCTTCTCTAAGTTCTTGCTTATTACTGTATTAACACGCGAAGTAACCCATGCACTAGGCTGAGGCACGTTACCCGCCGCAGCACAAGCTTCTGGACCTAGAGATATACAGCCATTCCAGTTATCGTCACCAGCATAAGGAACACCGTAGTCCATATATTGAAGGTTATACTTTCCAACTAATGATGTAGGGTTCCAGTAATATCCGAACCAGTTCTCACCCTGCTCAGAAGCTTTAGCTACTGAACCATCAAGACCTGCAGCAGAACCTGGATCTACTAGCTTCCAACCCTTAGCTTCCATATCGAAAGCCTGAAATAATGATGCACTACTTAGTTGACAACCCCAACCTGCTGGACAACCAACAAATGCGCCCTTAGATGGGTCTTCTTTGTCTGGAAAAAGGTCTGGTCTCTCTATCACATCTAGAACAGTCTTAAGTTCTGGGTGTGCGTCCAATGTATGAGGTAATACCCACCAACCTTCACCTAAACCAGTTATTGGTGCTGCGTTACCAATGAACAACCTTCCAGTATCAACAGCCTCATCTAGTAAGTCAGATACTGCGTTAGCCCATAACTCTGGAGCTACATCTGGAGAGTCTTTTTCATTCATTGATGTAAATGTTGGCATAGTGGAGCCTGCAACCATCTCAACCTCACATCCCATTGCGGTCAATACTGCTTTATCTATATTGGCAAGCATCGCTGCAGAAGCCCAATTCATATCAGCTATCTGTACCTTCCCACAGTCTGCCTGTGAAGCAGAACTTAACATGCCAAAGCCTGCAATAATAATGGCAAACTTTTTAATAATATTAATTTTCATAAAACTCTTCTCCTTTGATTAAAAAAACAGGTAACCACTCATGAGAATGTATTTGTTATTTATCCCAAGATGGTCAAACTGAAATTTGATTATAGCAAAAGAAAACTTATTGTGTTTAATAATTTACATAATACAACACGTTTAATTAATAAAATATTAAACATATATTTTAATAAATCTAAACTAATATCGTGCGCAGTTAGTTAAATACTAATTTAATTATTAGCAATTTAAAGTCGAGAATAATTTATAAACAGTAGAAAAAAGTTTATTTAAGATTCAGCTTCCATATCTGAGTTGTTATCAGATTCATCGTCCGATTCAGCTATCTTGGCTACCGAGACTAACTTTTCGTTTTTTGCTATGTTGATAAGGGTAACACCTTGTGTGTTTCTACCAATAATAGAAACATCAACAGCTCTAGCTCTTACTAGTGTTCCTCTGTTTGATATAAGCATCATCTCGTCCTCATCGGTTACTTGTATAGCACCGACAACCTTGCCATTGCGGTCAGAAGTTTTGATTGATATCACGCCAGAACCACCTCTAGCTTGAGCTCTGTATTCATCTAAATCTGTACGTTTGCCATAACCCTTCTCTGTTGTAGTTAGTATAGGGCTATCTTGGTTTGCAACGATTAGAGATACAACCTCGTCTTTTTCTGCAAGCCTAATGCCCCTTACACCAATAGCTGTTCGACCAACAGAACGTACATCTGACTCCTTAAACCTTATAGATTTACCGTTTGCTGAGAAAAGCATTATGTCGTGCTCACCAGAGGTAATTTCAACCCCTACCAATTTATCTCCATCCCTAAGATCAATTGCTATGATGCCACCCTTCCTAGGCCTTGAGAAATTTGTTAGAGATGTTTTTTTGCATGTACCACTACTAGTTACCATAAACACAAACTTATCTTCAGTAAAATCTTTTACTGGAAGTATTGCATTTATTGACTCCTCTTTTTCTAGTGGCAATAGGTTAATTATTGGTTTTCCTCTTGCAGTTCTTGATGCCATTGGTAGTTCGTACACCTTAAGCCAATGCACCTTACCTGTCGATGAGAAACATAGCACCGTATCGTGGGAGTTAGCTACAAACAACTGGTCAACAAAATCTTCATCCTTCATCTTGGTTGCTGCTTTGCCCTTGCCTCCTCGCCTTTGAGATCTGTAGTCATCCAAAGATTGTGCTTTAACATAGCCCCCATGAGAAAGAGTAACAACTCTTTCTTCTTCAGCTATCAAATCTTCAAGTGTAAGGTCAATCTTGTTCTCTAGAATTTTTGTAAGTCTGCCGTCAGCAAAATTATCACGAACCTCGCAAAGCTCGTCATGAATCACCTGCATTAATTTTTCTGGGTCTTGTAATACATCTAGGAGATACTTTATCTTTTCTAATAGTTCATTAAATTCATCAAAGATTTTGTCTTTTTCTAGACCCGTTAGGCGGTGTAATTTAAGATCAAGGATAGCTTGTGCCTGCTTATTTGATAGTTGATAATCGCCATTCTTTTGTAAACCAAATTCAACAGGTAGATCTTCTGGCTTGAACAAAGACATATCCCTATCGCCTATCAATTCTTTGATTACTGTGCCATTCCATGTTCTTGCAATTAAGCCTTCTTTAGCCTTTGTTGGATTTGGGGCGGCTTTTATTAATTCAATAATTTCGTCAATATTATGAAGAGCGACAGAGAGGCCTTCTAATATATGAGCACGGTTTCTGGCTTTGTTTAAGTCAAAAATAGAGCGCCTTGTTACTACGTCACGTCTATGAGCTATAAAGGCATCTAAAATAGCCTTAACGTTCATAATTTTTGGTATTCCTTTATCAATCGCTACCATGTTTATACCGAACACTGTTTGCATTTCAGTGAGTTTGTATAGGTTGTTTAGCATGACTTCAGGGACCTCGCCTCGTCTTAGCTCGACAACCATTCTCATGCCGTCTTTGTCTGATTCATCTCTTAGGCCGGTTATGCCGTCTACCTTTTTGTCTTTAACTAGCTCAGCAATTTTGGTAATAAGTTTGGCTTTATTTACCTGATAAGGTAGTTCTGTTACAACGATACTTTGTTTATCTTCTCCCTCTATATGTGATACAGAGCGTAAATATATTTTTCCTTTACCGGTCTCGTAGGCTTGGCGGATGCCATCAGAACCATTGATAATACCTGCAGTAGGAAAATCAGGTCCAGGCATAATTTCCAATAACTCTTCAACTGTAACTTCGTCATTTTCAACAACCTTTATGCATGCATCAATAACTTCCCCTAGATTATGGGGAGGGATATTGGTAGCCATACCAACGGCAATCCCAGATGAGCCATTTACTAGCAAGTTTGGAACTCTAGAAGGCAAAACGGATGGTTCAGATTCAGATCCGTCATAGTTTTCAATAAAGTCAACAGTATTTTTTTCTAAATCCCTTAACAACTCATGTGACAGCTTAGCCATACGAATCTCTGTATAACGCATTGCTGCAGCAGAATCACCGTCAATTGAACCAAAGTTTCCTTGACCGTCGACAAGAATATTGCGCATAGAAAATGGTTGCGCCATACGCACTATTGTGTCGTATACCGCTGTATCTCCATGTGGATGATATTTACCTATAACATCACCAACAATTCTGGCTGACTTTTTATAAGACTTGTTGTAATCATTACCAAGCACATCCATTGCATACAAAACTCTACGATGTACTGGCTTAAGTCCATCTCTTACATCGGGCAATGCCCTACCAACGATAACACTCATTGCGTATTCCAAATAGGAATCTCGCATCTCCTCTTCGATGCTAACTACGGGAAAGTTTTGTTGCCTTACTTGACTATTATCAGACATATAAAAATGTTGAATTAATTAAGGTAATATTGTACCCGAAACATGGCTATATTTTGATACTTTTTAGTATTTTGGTTTAATGTTTTCGGTAAATAAAAGTGTATTGAAAATTATATTTAATGACACTAATAAATATATATAAATCAATAATTTATGAATTTTTTTCTTTCACCGCGCTTGCCAATAATTCTAGCAATGGTTTGGTGTCATCCCATCCCAAACATGAGTCGGTTATACTTACACCATATTTGAGTGAATCTAAACTGTCAACAGACTGATTACCTTCAAATAAATTGGACTCTATCATAACACCAAAAATATTTTCAGAGCCAGACTTAATTTGCTGCGCTATGTCTTCTCCAACCAGTAATTGATTTTTAAACTTTTTTTGGCTATTGGCATGAGAAAAGTCAACCATTACCTTGGGTATTAAACCATCACTCTCAAGCTTATCGCAAGTCTGTCCTATAGACTTTTCATCATAATTAGTGCCAGAAGTGCCTCCACGAAGGATTATATGTGCTGTTTCATTGCCTGCTGATGTGTAATGACTTGCGCCACCCTCTTTGTTGACTGAAAGGAAGTGGTGTTGGCTGTTGGCGGATTTTATAGCGTCAATAGCTATCCCAAGAGAGCCTGCGGTTCCATTTTTAAAGCCTACAGGGCATGAAAGTCCGGATGCCAATTCTCTGTGCGACTGACTCTCTGTGGTTCTTGCCCCAATTGCGCCCCAAGAAATAATATCTGCAATGTACTGCGGGGTAATAAGGTCAAGGTACTCTACTGCAATTGGCATTTGTAATTTAACTAAATCAATCAATAAAGATCTAGACACCTCCAAACCTTTGTTGATGTTAAAGCTTCCATCTAGATCTGGGTCATTTATTAGTCCCTTCCATCCAATAGTTGTACGCGGTTTTTCAAAATATACACGCATAACAATAAATAACTCATTTTTCAGTTCTTCTCTGACTAAAGATAATTTCTCAGCGTACTCTCTAGCCGCTGCAGGATCGTGTATTGAGCATGGACCAACAATAACCATTAATCTGTCGTCCTTGCCTTTTAAAATATTTTTTATGACTTCTCTTGATCTATATACCCCTGTAGAGCCGATTTCGCTGAGAGGATATTTGTCGATTAATTCATTAGGAGCCATTATGGAGGCACTGGAGGTAATCCGTAGATTGTCAGTATTGTATTTCATTTTATTTTGTCTTATTTTTTATTCTCTATTAGTGCGTAAGCAGAGTGGTTGTGGATTGATTCAAAATTTTCTGACTCAAGACAATAATAATCTATATTTTCATCATCATTCAAATCTAAAGCAATATCGCGAACTAAATCTTCAACAAAAGCAGGATTATCGTAAGCTCTCTCGGTAACAGCTTTTTCATCTTCCCTCTTAAGGACTCCAAACAGCTCACTAGAAGCCTTGCGCTCTGCTAAATCGATTAAATCTTCTATATCTAGCTTTTTATTCCTTGCGGCTCTAGCTTTAATGGTTATGTGTGAGCGTTGATTATGTGCGCCATACTTAGAGATACTCTTTGAGCAAGGGCAAAGGCTAGTTACAGGTATTACAACCTTAATCACAACTTCAGAGCTATTACTATCTGTCTTGGCATATAGTGTTACTTGATAGTCCATCAAACTTTCGACTCCAGTTACTGGTGCCTTCTTCTTACGAAAAAATAAAAAATCTAACTCTATATTTGCAGTATCTGAGTTTAATCTTGATCTGACCTTGTTAACAATTTCAGGAAAACTATGGACGCTAAACTCACATGGCTCATCATTTAATATTTCAACAAAACGAGACATATGGGTGCCTTTTATATGTTCTGGAAGCGTCACTGTCATTGTAAAGTTACCGATACTGTTAACTTTGTTAGATTCGCGGTCGATAAAAATGATGGGGTGTGATATGTCTTTTATACCAACCTTGTCAATTATAATTCTGCGAGTATCTTCACTACTCTGTGTATCTGGAAGGCTCGATGAGCTCATATTTTTTCTCCGAAATGTAGCTCGCATTAGTTATTGCGATAAGCGTACATGTCGTTTATAGGCATGAAAATTTATAAAAAGGCTAATTATACCTATTACTATTATGATATTACACCTTCAATTGATGTTGATTCTATTAAAATATTTAACTTTAATGTTAATAAAATTCAGTTCAATCAACAGCCTCAATTGAGCCTACTTTTTGGTACCCATTGGGCAGTAGGTTACCTCTTCTAGCTCTTAATCCTATGTAATTGGTCAGATCTTTGAACTTGATGGTCAGGTGTCGTTTACCAGCGTATATTCTAAGATTTTGACTCTCAAATAGTACACATATCCCTGCAATGAATTCTTTTCTGTTTTTTAAATCGTTATTGGGAATTTGAATTAGCTTGTTGCCTTTACCTTTTGATAAAATTGGTAGTTCAGATATAGGAAAAACCAACAACCTGCCTCTATTTGTTGCCACAGCTACAAACTGAGATTCTAAATCTTTAACGTTGGCTATTTTCATAACTTTTGCATTTGGTGGCAAGGATATGGAATGCTTTCCAGCTTTCTTTTTCGACAATAGGTCACCAATAGTGGCAACAAAACCATAACCAAAGTCGGAAGAAAGCAATATTTTTTGCGAGTCCTCTCCCATCACAACGTCAACAAACCCAACTCCAGTTTCTGGAGTTAGTCTTCCGGTTAATGGCTCCCCTTGTCCTCTAGCACTTGGAAGTGAGTTTGCTGGTAAGGAATATGACCTTCCAGCGGAATCAATGAATATAGCGCTCTTATTACTTCTACCCTTAACACTAGCGAGATAGTTATCTCCGGCCTTATAGTTGAGTGTTGTTGGATCAATATCGTGCCCCTTAGCAGAACGAACCCAACCTTTGTCACTAAGAACAACTGTCACATTCTCGGCCGGAACCAAATCATCCTCATTGAATGCTTGGGCTGACTCTACATTATTAATAACTTTACAGCACCTATTGTCTCCGTAATCCTTAGAGATGGCTTTTAGCTCTTTCTTAATATAGGTTTTAAGTCTCGTATCACTAGAAAGCAATAACTCCAATTTTTCTTTTTCAGTAGCTAACTCTTTCTGTTCGCCTTGAATTTTTATTTCTTCAAGTTTGGCAAGGTGACGAAGTTTAATCTCTAAAATTGCCTCGGCTTGCTGGTCACTCAATTTAAACCTTTTCATAAGAACAGGCTTAGGTTTATCTTCAGATCTGATAATAGCAATTACCTCGTCAATATTTAAAAAAGCAATTAGAAGCCCTTCTAGTATATGTAATCGAGATAAAATTTTGCTTAGTCTATGATTAAGTCGATTTGTAACAACTTTTGTTCTATATACAAGCCACTCTTTTAGCATTGGAATCAAAGGCTTAACTTGTGGCTTACCATCCAAACCAATAACATTCATATTTACTCGATAGTTCTTCTCTAAATCAGTAGTAGCAAAAAGATGCAACATTAGGGCTTCAATATCTACCCTGTTTGATCTAGGCGAAAGAACAATGCGTGTAGGATTCTCATGATCAGACTCATCCCTTATATCTTCAACCAGTGGTAATTTTTTAGACCGCATTTGTGCGGCAATTTGGGTAATAACTTTTGACCCTGACGTTTGAAAAGGTAGAGCCTCGATAACAATATCACCATCATCCTTCTTGTAGGTGGCACGCATCTTTACCGAGCCATGTCCAGTTTCATATATTTGGATTAAATCAGATTCACTTGAAACAATATCTGCACAAGTAGGATAATCAGGGGCTGGCAACAATTTCATCAATGACTCTAAATCAGTTGAAGGCTTCTCAAGTAGCTGAATGCATGCTGAAAGAACCTCCTTGATATTATGTGGAGGTACATCTGTTGCCATCCCTACTGCAATACCAGAGGTGCCATTTAATAATAGATTAGGTACCTGGGCAGGTAAATTTTCTGGCTCTTGAATTGAACCATCAAAATTATCGGTCCAGCTAACAGTGCCCTGATTTATTTCTGATAACAGTAAGTCTGCATACGCTGATAATTTAGATTCGGTATAGCGCATAGCCGCAAAAGATTTAGGGTCATCTTGGGCTCCCCAATTACCTTGCCCATCTATAAAAGGATATCGATAAGAAAATGGCTGTGCCATGAGAACCATAGCTTCATAACAAGCGCTATCTCCGTGCGGATGAAACTTGCCGAGGACGTCTCCAACAGTACGTGCAGATTTTTTAAATTTGGCACTAGATTTGAGGCCTAATTCACTCATCGCATAAATGATTCGCCTTTGTACTGGTTTAAGTCCGTCACCTACAAATGGCAAAGCACGATCAAGAATAACGTACATTGAGTAATCAAGGTAAGCGCGCTCGCTAAATTCTGCTACGCTTTGTTGCTCAAGACTAATTTGACTCATTTGTATTTATAAAAAAAATAGGCTCAGTTTTTGTTGTGCATTATTTTAGTTCAACTTAACACAATTAAGGAACAAATTACTCTTTGTTAAGTTAAATATCAAATACAATAATTATCCAGGCGGCCATCCAAGCTGCCTTCCTGCGAGGCAATGTAAATGAACATGGAAAACAGTTTGAGCACCATCTTTATTAGTATTCATAACAACTCTATACCCGTCTTCAGCGAAACCTTTTTGCTTAGCAATCCTACTTGCGGTTAGACTTAGCTTGCCAATAAGTTTCTCATCTTCGGTATCGTTTAGAGTTGATATGTGTCTCTTGGGAATTACTAGAAAATGATACGGGGCTTGTGATGCTATATCGTTAAAAGCAAAAACCTCTTCATCCTCGTAAACTTTTTCTGCCGGAATGTCTCCATTAATGATAGAACAAAAAATACAGTCACTCATAATTAATCTCAAACATTAAAACGATAAAGATACCATATCTGTATGGGCTTATAAATACTTATGGCTAAGAGTAGTAGTTGATTTGTTGGTATAACTAGATATACAAGATATTAGCCTAATTTATCTATGGGATTGGCATTTATATATATGTATATAATCAAGAATAAATTTGTATCAGAAGTAAGGAGACATTAATGATATCAGAAGAATGTATAGAAACTTTATTTACCAGGGCAAGGAGTCATAATGGGTGGCTAGACAAGGACATCTCTTGCTTGCAAATACAACAAATTTATGAAATCATGAAGTATGGCCCAACTGCAGCAAATAGCTGTCCAGCTAGACTAACTTTTGTCAAATCTAAAGAGGCAAAGAAGAGATTGAAGTCGCATCTAGATGAAGAAAATATTGAAAAGTCAATGACCGCTCCGGCTATTACAATTATAAGTTATGATGCAAAATTTTATGAAAAGCTGCCATACCTTTTCCCGCACACAAATGCAAAAAGTTGGTACGAAGGTAAGCCTGATAAAATCAATTCTACCGCTCAAATGAATGCAACTCTGCAGGGCGCATATTTTATTATGGCTGCAAGATCTGTTGGTTTGGACTGTGGACCGATGGGTGGTTTTAACAATGAGACTCTGGACGCTGAGTTTTTTCCTGATATGCTGACAAAGTCAATATTCATTTGTGGTATAGGATATGGGGATCAATCTAAAGTTTTTCCAAGGCTTCCTAGATTGTCTTTTGATAAATCTTGTGAAGTTATTTAATGTTCTTTCCCAGAAAGTATTTTTGAATTATTAAACCTGTAATTATTAACAATATACCCAATACTGAAGATAATAATATTACCTCTCCAAGGACGATATAAATAACTAACAAAGACATAAATGGGGTCAAGAAAGCTAAAGTAGTAATCTTTGTAACATTACTAGATAGACTTAGAGCAGACTGCCATAAAAAAAAGGTGACGCCCATTTCAAATAGACCAATGTATGCCGAACCAATCAACCCATCAAGTGTAATTGTTTTGTGAGTTGGGCTAATAATCATAGCTAAAGAAAGAAAAAATATACTAAATAAAAAAATTACAAACAAGCTAACAACGCTGTCCTTTTTTTCTCTGGTATTAAATAACCAAAATGTAGCCCAAATAACTGTTGTCAGTAAAGCGTACGTAACTCCTAAAATATTTGTAAATTTGAATGAAAAGGGCTCCCCATTGGTTGCAATGACAATAACACCAAGGTAACTAACTGTTATTGCAATAAAGGTCTGAATTGTTACTTTCTGCTTTAGTATTGGCATCGATAGGATTGCCATCATTATGACCCAGCTATAATTTATTGCCATAGCTTCCTGAGCAGGTAATAGTTTGTATGCATTGAGCAATATAATGTAATAAAGAAAAGGATTTAAGAGAGACAAAAAAAAGTACCGCACAAAATCGGCTTTTTCTAATTTCATAACTAGAGACAATTTGTTCTGTATTAATAGAATTACAAAAAAAGCTAAGGCGGAAAAAATGGATGCAAAAAAAACTAATTGTACTGGTTCCATATGCTCAAGCGACAATTTAAATGCAGATGCAACAGTTGACCAAAAGAAAATCGCTGATACTGCAAAAAGATAGGGCTTAAACTGTTTAGAAAGATAATTCATTATTTAGGTTAATTTTTTATCACTAATTAAGTGCAACAAATTAAATCTTTTTAATTAAAGCAATACTATATATTGCTAACGCAATCCATACACCGATAAAAGCAAATAACTGGCTTTGGCTGATAGCTTCATCAAACATGAAATGGCCAATAATAAATTGCAAAGAAGGTGTCGTAAAAAATAAAATGCCGGTAGTAGTCATTGGTAGTATTTTAGCTCCTGCTGTAAATAATGCTAACGGCACAACAGTCACAAGTCCTGCAAAAATTATTAAAATATCGGTACTGAGGTTAATAGATAGAAATCCTAACTGATTAACACTTATTAACCAAACATAGAATGCTATAGTCAATGGCAATAATAGTAATGTTTCAATAAATAAGCCAGGAACGGAAGATGTTTTAATAATCTTTCTAGCAATACCATAGGAAGCAAAACTAAAACCCACTATCAAGCCAATCCAAGGAAAGGAATCGCCACTCAAAATATAGTAAGAAACACTCAATATAGCAATAATAACTGCTACTTTTTTATAGCTTGATAGTCTCTCTTTAAATATTATATAGCCACCCAATATTTGTATAAGCGGACTAATAAAATATCCCATACTAGCCTCAACAATCTTGCCATAATTCACTGCTAATATATATACCCCCCAATTAACAGCGATTATAATAGCGCTAATTAATAGATTGGTAACCTCTTTTTTTGAAGAGATAGCCGCCATAAACTCTAAATACCATTTTCTTTTTATTAGCACCATAATTAAAAGTACTGGGACAGCAAAAAATATCCTGTGTGCAAGAATCTCACTAGCAGCGACATGAGATAAATAAGACCAATATATTGGAAATCCGCCCCAAAAAATATAGCCAGAAAGTAAAAGTAAAAGGCCTTTATTCATGATTAATTTGTGAGTAAAAAGTTGCTATCATAACAGCAATCTTGATAACCAAACTTGATATATTTAGTCAAATAATTAATTGAATAGAGCTTAGTTAAACGCTTATTTAAGGCTTTATTCCTACAACTCAGTGGTGTTGACTCAGAGCAAATCTTCGAATTCCTTAACTATATTGTCAGAATCCCATTCCAAAGCACCACGATAAGCATAACGAATCTTTCCTTGTTTATCTAAGACAAAGTTTGATGGATACGCATAAACCTTCCAGTCTCTTACCGCTACTCCATTTGTATCCAGCAATATAGGAAGATCGAATTTTATTTTATTTAAAAATTCATTAATAGATTTCTTATCTTCACCAATATTTACTGTCAGTATGTCAAATGGTTCATTACTTAAGCGCTCATATAGACGAACCAGTGATGGTATCTCCTTTACGCAAGGCTTACACCAGCTAGCCCAAAAATTTATCAATACCACCCTGCCTTTATAATCATTAATATCAATAGTTTTATCATTTATAGACGACAAAATTAACTCTGGAGGAGCTGGATTACCTTGAAATGGAATTAATTTAGGGTCATATAAGAGTGACTTTGTCTCTATTTTATTTAGCGATATATTTTTTACTACCTTAGGGATTACAACTGTTGACATTAGTTGTGTTGCATTCAAGTATATATCAGTTAAATCGCTCTTATACTTCAAGTCTGTCTCTGTTAGGCTTGTTTCTGCCCTCATTTCAAAGCCCCCAGAAACACCTCTTAATAGGTGGGTAAATACTGAACTACCGCCTTTTTTCAACGTATTAGAAATTTCTTTAGACCTTAAAAATTTAGTACTATTTTGTGGCAATATTATGTAAATAGGGAGATTACTAAATTTCGCGCTATCTATATATCTTGCCTCTTCACCAAGTAGAGGCGCCCCACTAATCAAATGTGGTGAATGAAAAATATGTCCGCTAATAAAGTTTGATTTTGGATATTTTTTTTGAAACTCAAATGCAGTTCTTAAGGCTAATTTTGCTCCACGCCCAGAAGTTATAAGAAATATTCTGGAATAGCCTTTTGTTTTTGCAATAGATATAATTTCAACAATATCATTAATTTCAAATTTGTCTATACTACTTCGACCTTCAGATATCATATAACTTTCATGTAAATCGGCTACCCAGACATCTATACCGCTGAATGCCAATTGTTGAGCTGTTGGGACATAGCCATTGCCAAAGCCCCTCTCTGAAGGCAAATATAAAAACAAAACTTTTCCATTTGACTGATAAACATCAAGGCTAATTGTATTTTTAGAAGATGATTCTATATCTATATTTTCACCAGCAAAAGACAAGGTAGAAAATAATAAAAAGATAATAAAGATCTGTCTCATATGTAAGTCAAATTATAT
>CETT01153528.1_pt1 | contig 16376 bp, 29 predicted proteins | sample 356361 | NCBI WGS metagenome assembly CETT01 (sample SAMEA2622429, study PRJEB7988) | marine metagenome | isolation source: saline water (ENVO:00002010), including | reverse complement strand
CCTGCTCGTATTCGACAGATACAGTTAAAAACTGCATCTGGAACTCCAAGACTCACTCTTACAGATGGTTCAGGCGGTGCTACAGTCTTAGATTTAGACTTTAATGCTTCTGACACACACTCTGTAAATATCCCTGCTGAAGGTATTCGTGTAAGTGACATTTTTGTCGGCACTCTAACCAATATCACAGCAGTGACCTTCTTTTTTAATTAGGTGAGTTATGGCTTCGCGTAATGATAAAATGCCGAAGCGAAACAAAAAGAATTTCCGCCCCACAAAAGCTGGGGCGGGGATGACAAAGGCAGGTGTTGCCGCGTACAGAAGAGCTAACCCTGGATCCAAATTAAAAACTGCTGTCACAGGAAAAGTAAAAAAGGGTTCAAAAGACGCAAAACGTCGCAAATCCTTCTGTGCTCGCAGTGCAGGACAAATGAAAAAATTTCCCAAAGCTGCAAAAAATCCAAACAGTCGTTTACGTCAGGCTCGTCGGAGATGGAAATGTTGAACATAAGCACATTGATAAGTGGAGCAAGTTTGGCTTTTATAGGTTGGATTGCTTTTTCTGTTGTTGAATTGAAGACAGAAACCGCAGTTATTTCAGTAAAAGTTGATCAAAATCATAAGCTTTTAGCTGAATTATGGGATTTTTATCTGCAGGAGAGGGTAAATGACGATATCGCGTGGACAAATCGCAAATCAAATATCCAAGCCCCCGATGAAAGGTCGTAAAAAAATGAAAGGCAATCCTACGCCAAAAGGTTTAAGTTACTTCCGAAAAGGAGGTGCGGCTTCAAAAAAATCAAAAGGAAGTAAGATCTGCCCGGAAGGTAAAGCTTGGGCAAAACGTACCTTTGATACATATCCTAGTGCATATGCAAATCTTGCCGCCTCAAAATATTGTAAAGACCCCAATTATGCTAAAAAATCTAAGGGTGGAAAGAGAAAAGGTAAATGACGCTTACAAAGTCAAATAAGAAAAAAGTTCGTAAAGTAGTTAAAGGTTTGAATAAAGCTTCAAAATTACATGCAAAGCAAGCAAAAACTTTAAAACGAGTGTTAGGTAAGAAAAAAAGAGCCTAAAATGGGTGAGTTAAAGAAATGGGTAAATCAAAATTGGGTTCGGATTGGAACTGATGGAAGCATTAAGGGCAAATGCGGTACATCTAAAGACAAGAAAAACCCAGACCGCTGCTTACCAGCTTCAAAAGCTAGAAGCCTCTCAAAAACTGAAAGAGCATCTACAGCACGAAAGAAGAAGAGAGCGGGAGCAAAGGGCCAGACAGTGGTATCTAATACAAAACAAGCAAAAGTCACAAAACTTGCAAATGGAGGCCCCGTTAAACGGCCTTTCCGGGGTAAAAAAGTGGCTGGCACGGCTGTTGCTAGGGGATGCGGCGCAGTCATGAATGGCAGAAGAAAAAGAACACGCGGGTCTGTAGTGCAATTTTGAGGATCTAATGGATTTTGCGACTGAAGAAGCTATAAAATCTGAAATGAGAGATTGGTCTGCTCATGCGCTCGAAGTGCCAAACGAATATTATAACAATTTACCTGCTTGTCCTTATGCAAAAACAGCCTGGGCAAAAAACAGAGTAGGTTTTTCTTTTAAGTACGATAGTCATTGGCAACCCTTATATACTCTGATTTCTACTTGGGACGATAGTAGAGACGTAGTCATATTAATAGATTTTGACCCACTTCCTGTTGACGTAATGGACAAGTATTTAGACGGCTTAAATCACGCTATATCTGAAGGCGTGTTTATTAATAAAGACATGTTTCTAATGGGATTTCATCCGGAGGATGATGGCAATGAACTTTTGGACAATGAGTTTGAATCGACTGTTGATACACCGTATGGTATGGTGTTTCTACAGAGACTTTCTAAGTTGCAGGAAGCCTCTGATGCCCTTAGAGTAAAGGGGTATTATAAAATTGCTCAACAATATTATAATGCAGATTTTTTATACCAGCAACGTCAAAATTTTTATAGGAGACTAAAGAATGGTGAAAAAAGCAAAGAAAATGATGAAGGGCGGAGCCGCTAAAAAAATGATGCGCGGCGGAGCCGCAAAAGCAAAGAAAAAACCTGCTTTCATGAGAGGTGGCGGCGCGGCTAAAAAAAGAATGCGGATGGGCGGTAGAGTTAAGAAGTAATGACAACGTCCGGTTCAAAAAACTTTGAGCTTCAAGTCGATGATTATATCGAAGAGGCTTTTGAGCGATGCGGGCTCGAATTTAAGACGGGATACGATGCTCGCACCGCAAAACGATCGCTCAATCTGCTTCTAGCAGATTGGGCAAATCGTGGTTTGAACCAATGGACCATAAAACAACGGTCTTTGACGCTCACTCAAGGCACTGCGTCCTACGATTTAGATGCGGATGTCATAGATGTTTTATCTTCAGTTTGTCGTAGAAGCGGGTCAGATACGGTATTAAATAGGATTAGCAGGCAAGATTATCTTGTATTGCCCGATAAGACTCAACAGGGCAGGCCAAGTCAATTTTTCTTAGACAGACAAGTGACGCCTAAGATTTTTTTATACAATGCTCCTGAAAATGCCACTGACACTATTATTTATGACGCTCTTGTTCGTATGGACGACGCAAGTCAATTAGACAATACGCTTGACTTACCGTTTAGATTTTATCCTTGTTTGGCGGCGGGTCTTGCTTATTACGTTTCGATTAAACGTGCACCCGATAGAATACAGCTTTTAAAAGCAATTTACGATGAAGAATTTGAAAGGGCTAGGGCAGAAGATCGCGACCGATCATCTTTCAATATTTCACCTAACTATCAATATTTAAGGGTGAACTAATGCCTTCTTTTGCAAGTGGAAAAAAAGCTTATTTTATTTCAGATAGGTCTGGATTTAGATACCCGTATTCATCAATGATGATTGAATGGACGGGGGCAGCCGTAGGACCTGACGAATTTGAACAAAAACATCCACAACTAAATCCAAGAAGACACCCGTCCGACCCTCAAGGGTTAAGATTGGCAAAGGTTGACCGCACAGAACCTTCTGTAATTCAGTTACTTAGACCCAATTGTTTTCAGAGTAGTTCATCTGGGTCTCCCGTAATTACTGTGACAGAGCCCTCTCATGGGAGAAGCACCTCCGATTCAGTGAGATTTAGAAAAGTAAATGGGTTTGATGGTTTTACAAAGGCAACGCTTGAAGTGTCTACGGGGTACACAATTACTGTTGTTGATGAGAACACCTACACAATTATAATCACTGGGGAAACGGCTACAGTTGGGGGTATACGAGGCGGAGGAGAAGTTGCAACCGTAGATACAGGTACGAGTACTCCTCCTTCTTCTGCATCTACCTTTGATACCACAAATGTAAAACTTGACTCAACAACAAAGACTTTTGACGAGGGTTAAATGGCAAAACAAACAGTAGGAATTGGCTCTGCTGCAAATGACGGTACAGGTGACACCCTTCGTGCCGGAGCGGATAAGATAAACGACAACTTCAACGAAATCTACAATGCGCTGGGCAACGGGACAACGCTGACAGACATTATCAATACTGCGGGTTTATTGGACGTAAGTGCTGGGGCAAATAAAATTGTTTTCTACTATAACGCCCTGACTGATTTGCCAAGTGCTTCAACATATCATGGAGCAATAGCTCACGTTCACGCAACTGGTGGATTGTATTTTGCTCATGGTGGAGTTTGGATTAGATTAAATGATGAAACCACTGGTCCTGTGACTAAATACACAACAACATCAGCAAATGGTTCTGCTTATCAATTCTCTGGTCCAGGGGCAACCGCTGGCAATAACCCTAATTTTACATTTTACAAGGGCCACACTTATCTAATCGATAACACCTCTCATGTTGGTAGTCATCCTTTGCAGATACGAACTGCGGCTGGAGGCTCCGCTTTTACGACAGGGGTTACAGATAACTACAACAGCACTACTGGACTAACTCAATTCATTGTCCCACATGAGCCAAGTGACACTTCTTTAGTATATCAGTGTACAGTGCATGGCGGCATGGTTGGAAACATAGCAATAGTATAGTGAGCGGGTAACATGTCATTTACATACGCACAACTAAAACAGGCAATACAAGATTTCACAGACAATAGTGAAACATCTTTTGTCACCAATTTGCCTATTTTTATAAGAGGTGTTGAGGACCGAATTTTTTCATTAGTGGATTTGGAGTTGTTTCGTAAAAACGCTACATCTGCTTTATCTTCAAACGACCCTTTTTTAAGTTGCCCATTAGATTATTTAGCACCATTTTCCTTACAGATTACTACCGCAACAAAACAAGATTTTCTTCTTTTTAAAGACGTAAACTTTGTTCAACAATATCATTTAGACGTTGGGGCAAACGGACTTCCCAAATATTACGGAATTTTTGATATAGATAATTTTATTGTCGGCCCCACCCCAGATGACAATTACACCGTCGAATTACATTACTATTATCGACCAGCAAGTATAACTGCAGGAACAGATTCTGCGACATCTTGGTTAGGAGAAAATGCTCCTAACGCCTTGCTTTACGGTTCACTCGTGGAAGCGTATACTTACATGAAGGGTGAACAGGATATGATGCAACTTTATGAACAAAGATTTGGGCAAGAGTTAATGCGGCTTAAAGATTTAGCAGAAGCTAGAGAAAACTCAGACGCATATCGTAGAGGTTTACCAGATCAGCCAAGGACTTAGGAGTAACAAATGGCAACGAGTAACGCAGCAACCACGTATCTTGAGCATCGACTGCTCAATTTTATTTTTAAAAACAATGCCGCTATTAGTGGTACAACTTTTGCTTCACCAGGAGACAGCATTTATGTTGGACTAGCAACCGCTGTTTCTGACGCAGAAGCTGGCTCTTTGACTGAAGCCACTTTTGGTAGTTATACAAGAAAGCAAATTGTTGCGGCAGATTGGACTTTAGCAAGTTCTAGCACAGATCAGCAGACAATAAAAAACACTAACAACTTTGAGTTTCCGGCATCCACAGGAACAACAAATGTAGTTACACATGCCTTTATTGCAGATGCCTCAAGTGGTGGAAACATATTGTTTATTGGTGCGTTAGATGCTTCAAAAACAATCGCTACAGGTGATGTTTTTCGTATTAACTCAAACAACTTAACTATTGAATTGAAGTAATGGCCCTTGTTCTGAAAGACCGCATAAAAGAAACTACAACTACCACTGGCACAGGCACTTATACGCTTGCTGGTGCTGTAGGTGGTTTTGAGGCTTTCAGCCAGATAGGTAATACAAACACTACATACTATTGCTGTACAGACGGAACTGACTTTGAAATAGGTATCGGCACCTATACTGCATCTGGTACAACCTTGGCCCGTACCACAATTTTGCAGTCTAGTAATTCTGATGCCGCTGTTAGTTGGACATCAGGCACCCGCACCATCTTCTGTACGTTGCCAGCAGAGAAGATGATATTTAATAATGCAAGTAATGTAGCGCAGAACTTTACAGAGCAAGACCCGAATGCGTTGGCGTTCGCAATAGCGTTAGGATAGTGACATGGCAAATGCGTTTAAGACTTTCACAGATACGGCGGTAGGCACTGGAAACGCCGATGTCTACACCTGCCCCAGCGCGACTGAAACAACAATAATCGGCTTGAACATAGCTAACATATTGGCGGTTTCAATCACAGTAAACGTACAGCTAATCAATAACGATGGCGACAATGTACACATTGTAAAGTCAGCTATTGTCCCTGTTGGCTCGTCATTAGTGGCGGTTGGCGGCGATCAAAAAATTGTGATGAATGCTTCCGATATCTTGAGAATAACAGCAAGTCAAGCGTCAGCAGCAGATGTTACACTGTCTGTATTGGAGATTACCTAATGGCACTTAGCACGATTAATACAAATCAGATAAAAGACGGCGGTGTTTCTAACGTAGATATTGCAGCATCAACCACCACTAACCCGTTTCGCACAAACGCTACTAGCATTACTAGCGACCTGACTGTGGCCTCTACAGAAAACGCAGGGGCGTTTGGGCCGATAACCATCTCCGCTACAATCACTGTTAATGGAGTGCTAACCGTTGTCTAGTCGTATTCTTGTAGATGAAATACATGGCAAGACCTCTGCTGCGTCTGCGTTAACTATCGATAGCAACAGTCGATTAAGTCAAGGTAGTCCAGTTGGTTTTCGCGCTAAGATAAACCCAACTCAAACTATTACATCGGGTGGAACAAGGTTTAGTCAATATGCAGTTCCCGGTGCAGGAGGGTTTAATACTGATGGTGCGGGAGGCACTGTTTTAAACATTAGCACTGGTGTAATAACTATCCCTGCAACTGGTTATTACTTCTATGGTATTGACGGCAGACTGGATAGTTTCGCTGGCTCTTATTATTATATGAATTTTGAATCAACTGATTCTTCAGGAACCAGCACTGGAATTACGTATGCTAGAACATTAACTCAAGGCAGTGGTAATACGTCATACGATGCGTTTACCGCAACAGGAATGCTGTATTTAACTTCTGGATTGTTTTTGGCTTGGTTTTATCAACACTCTGGGGATTCCAATGTCAGTATTAACAATGATACATATGTATCTATGTTTAAGGTGGGGTAAGTTATGGCATCAGAACTAGGCGTACAGACCATACAACACACCAACGGCACAGATGCTATAACCATTGATAGTAGTGGGCATGTTCTTACTCCTGCTAGGCCAGTATGGTCTGCGGGTAGAACAGGGACAGCCGCACAAACCACACAAAATGCGTATATAACCTGTCCGTGGAATACCGCCATCATAAATGACGGGAATTTTAATACCAGCACTTACGCATATACAACGCCTGTCGCTGGCCTATATCACATTAACTATAACATGAGAATAGATCACGCTAATTCAGGAATTTACATAATTACAAACATAGCTTTTGACGGCACTGTCGCAACTAATGCTCAGGCTTATGTTATTGAATCTAATGAAGGTCCACATCACTCAATGACATATTCAGGGATATTTGAACTTGCCGCAAATGTGGCAATCACAAATCTAGTGTATGTTGGGGGTGACACAAGCTGGGACTTTGAAGCCTATGGTCAGTTTAGCGGATATTTGGTGGGCTAAGAAATGGCATACATAGGCGCACAACCAAATAAACAGTTAACAAAGACGACAAGCCAATCCTTCAACGGCACAGGTTCGGCGACCGCGTTCACACTTAACCGCGCCGTGAACACTGGTGAGGAGCTAGAAGTATTTGTTGGCAACGTGCAACAGGAGCCTGGATCTGGTAAATCATACACAGCCACAGGAACTACCCTGACGTTTGATGAAGCTCCGCCTTCTGGTACAGGCAATGTGTACGTTATCTACCGTGGTCAGGCAGAAGTAACTACACGTCTGGAAGCACCAGATCTTTCTATTACAACTGCGAAGCTGGCGGCTAGTGCGGTGACTACAGCGAAGATAGCTGATGATGCTGTAACATCTGATAAGTTAGCAAGCGGGGCGGCTCAGACCCCGATCTCTGTGGCAGTTATAGCTGATGTAAAATCTAACAGTACAAGCGGGGGTACATCAATATCATGGGGCAGTGGCGGAAACAACAGGGACTTAAACACTAAACTATTCGACCCTGATAACATTGTCACAATATCATCTAACCAATTTATATTAGGTGCAGGAACGTATATTATAGAATTTTCTGCACCCTCCTATTTTGGAGATAGGCACATTGCTCAACTCTACGATGTAACAAATAGTGCATCAGTTCAATATGGCTCTATGGAATATTCACACGGCACTAATGGTGGATATGGTTCTAGTTTTGGTTATGCCAGAGTCGTTATAACTTCAAACACTACCTACAAGATTGTTCATTATATAGAATCAGGAAAAAGCAGCAACGGGCTGGGAGTGAACGCATCACTCTCTGGCGTGGATAGTATTTATACTCAAGTCAAGATTACAAAGATGGGATAGGAGTTTGAAATGCCATTAAGCAAAATACAAACAAGCTCTTTACCCGCTGGCTCTGTGTTGCAAGTGGTTCAACAGGTTTTGACAAATACCCAAGAGAGTACAGCTAACACATCTCTTAGCGACACAAGTTTAGTGGCAACCATCACACCTTCTTCAACTTCAAGCAAGATATTGGTAACAATTTCAACTCAGTCTTACACCTCTTCAAGTGGTGACATAGGATTGTACGGCCTAAACAGAACCATAAGTGGAGGTTCTGGTGTAGATTTAAATACAGGTGAAATTTTTCAAGCAAACCAACAAACTGGTGGTTGGCAACCAATGGTAATTAATTTTTTAGACAGCCCGTCTACAACTAGCGCAACAACTTATAGACTTAGGTTCAAGAGCATGAATGGTTCAAACTCTGTTTTTCATGGTTGGGGAACTGGCAGTGGTGGCTCTTCCCAAATAATAATACTTAAAGAGATTGCAGGCTAATGGCATATATAGGTATTGACCCAAACGTAGGTGACATCAGCTTTCAGACCTTTACAGGCACTGGAAGCGCAACTGCGTTTACGCTGGCGCAAAGCGTTGTCAGTGGAGAAGCTATTATGGTTGTTATTGGTAACGTCATTCAAGAGCCAGGGATAGGCAAGGCGTATACAGCGCAAGGCACGACACTAACCTTCTCTTCTGCGCCAGCTAATGGCGATGTAATACAGGTTCGCTACTTTGGTCGTGCTGTAGATCAGCCTACCAGCTTTGGTATGCAGTTGTTCAAGTACACAGCAACAGCAAGTCAGACTGCGTTTACAGGTGCAGATGCTAACGGTGCAATACTGGCCTTCTCTGGTAACGATGTGGACGTATACCTAAACGGTGTGCATCTTGACAGTTCAGACTTTACCGCCAGCAATGGTGATACGATCACACTTGGTTCTGGTGCAGCGGTAAACGATGAGTTAGTCATCCGCGCCTTCCGTGCTTTTACTGTGACTGATACAGTCAGCAAGTCTAGCGGCGGTACATTTGCGGCTGAGATTACAGCAACACAATTTCAGACTACAAACACCACGGTTGATACGGCTGTATTCCGAACCAATGGACAAACAGTAGACGAAGATACTACAATAGCATCAACCAAGAACGCATTAGCTATTGGTCCGCTGACCATAGATTCATCAACTACAATTACCGTAAGTGGTAATCTAACAATACTGTGAGGCGCAGATGGCTTCGATACTAAATGTAGACCAGATAAAAACTGCGTCGGGAACCGCTGCAAAGGTAGATGTGCATAGTTATTCTGTAGCTATTATAGCTGACAAAAAAGCGTATAATGCAGATGGTGGGGCGTCTACGGCAAACACAGTAAATGATAGAGATTTAAACACAAAACTACATGACCCAGACAACATTGTAACAATATCATCTAATCAATTTATTTTAGGTGCTGGAACTTACAGTATTATTTATAGTTGTCCAGCATATAAAGTTAATAGAAATCAAGCACAGCTTTATGATGTTACAAACTCTGCTGTAGTTTCGCGTGGCGCAAGTGTTTACGCGGTTAGCACTTATAACGGTCATTCTGTTTCAACAGGTTATGCTGTAGTGACCCCAACATCAAATACAACTTATAAAGTAAGACATTTTACTGAAAGTACTTTTTCTCAATATGGATTTGGGGTAGCAACCAACAGTCAAGTTTCTGGGCTAGATGGTTCTATTTTTACTCAAGTTCAAATAACTAAGATTAAATAGGCTAAGTCATGTCAACATTATTTGTAGATACAATAAATGAGAAGACCACAAACAACGGGGTGGAAATTCCGGGTCATATTATTAATATTCAATCTGTAAATTTTACTGGAACTCAAACTTCAACTAGTAGTTCATTTACAGATATTACAAATCTGAGCATAAGCATAACACCAAAATCATCTAGCTCTAAATTTCTTTTGTCTTGCTGTATAGCAGCAAGTAGCGACTCGTATTTTAATTTTTGTAGATTTGTAAGAAACGGAACAGCTATTCATCTTCCTGATGGATCGGCTTCATTTACTAGAAGTACAAGTAGCTTTAGTTTTTCTTCTAATATTATAGGCTCAAGTGCTTATCAAATGTTATTTCTTTCAGCCCAACATCTTGATTCACCTAATACTGCATCTACTGTTACTTATAAAGTTCAATTTGCTACAAGAGCAGATCAAAGTCACTCATGCCATATTAATAGAACCCATAGAGATTTAAATAATTCAGGTGGTTATGATGCTCGCGGTGTATCAACACTTACTGTTATGGAGATTGGCGGATGACTAGCATAGTCAAAGTTGATAACATCCAGAACTCCAGCGGCACAGCCGCGCTGTCCATTGATAGCAGTGGGCGTGTGTTCAAACCAGCAACACCAGCTTTTCACGCTTACGCTGATGACGGCAATTATCAAACCACAAGTCCTATTCCATACGACAATACTACAATAAATGTGGGAAATGCTTTTGATACAACAAACTATAAATATGTTGTTCCTGTAAGCGGCAACTATTTTATTGCAGTGCATTTTGGAGTTGTTCGTGATGATACGAGTGGAAATGAAAGCATAAATATTGAGCTTAAGAAAAACGGCACAAGAATCCAAAGAGGATACTTTGAAGAAGTATCTTCAACAGGTTATGGCAATATATCCTTTTCAGCAATACATGCTCTTGCCGCAGGGGATGAGCTTACTGTGACTTCTGGCGGAGCTGCTGATTACTTTGCGGCAGCCGCTGATACAATATTTTCTGGGTATTTGATAGGATAAGAGAACAAGATGACTAGCATATTAAAAGTCACCGAAATCCAAGACCCAACGAACTCGAACACCGCGCTGTCGATTGACAGCAGTGGCAGGGTTTCAAGACCTGTAATTCCCTACGCTTTTGTTACTTTTGCCGCTTCAAACTCCTATGTATCAAAAGCAGCTAATGCCATATTAGATTTTTCTGTCGCTGTTGTGAATAATGGCAATCATTTTAACACTTCTACCTATAAATTTACCTGTCCTGTGGCGGGGTTATACCAAGTTGAACTTGCTTCTTTAACTGAAAACAACAGTGATGCCTATGGAATATTCCCTGTAAGAAATAGCGGCGGCACTGAGGCAAAACTAACTCGATTTTACACTAACGCCCGTGCAATTGCGGGGGCTTCTTTTACCATAGAATGCTCTGCAAACGATGAACTGTATTTTAAGCCTGAACACACTAAAAATTTTTACTCAAGCACGGTTGATTCTAGTCATGTTCCCTATAATTGGGCAACATTTAGGTTTGTAGGTTAAATTATGGCAACAGTATCAGAAGCAATTTTAGCACTAGACCCAGACTGCCAGTTCGTACTGTACGGTGAGCCTACGAGCGCACAATCTTTTGATGCAGCCTTTCGACTTGTAACAGGCGTAGATAAAAATGGTTCTGCGATGTTATCAAGTGACCCTAAGGTTTGGCAAGACAAGGGTATCACTTGGGCATTAGTAGATAGAGAGCTAACTAATTTAAATAACGCTGAACCATTAAACTTGTTACGCGAAGAGCGTAATCGCCGTATCGCTGAAACAGATTGGTGGGCATCATCTGACCTTACTATGTCCACAGAACGCACAGCCTATCGTCAGGCATTGCGCGACATAACCAAAACATACTCATCACTTGACGATGTGGTGTGGCCTGATAAGCCGGAGTAAGCTATGAGTAACGCCCGTAATCTTGCTAATTTATTAGGCACAAGCACTACAATTCCGTCTCTTAAACAGCCTGCTGGCTCTGTTCTTCAGGTAGTTAGTACGACTAAAACTGACGTAACTAGCTTTGCTTCATCAAATACAGACAATTTTGTTGATATAAGTGGTATGTCTGTAAGCATAACACCAACCTCATCAAGCAACAAAATATTTGTTATGTTTTCTTGTAATGTTTCACAAAGTACTACTGCAACAGCACATATTCGACTAGTAAGGGATAGTACTGCAATTTCGGTGGGAAATAGTTCTGGAAATAGGTTTGGGTCAACTAGCGTGCTTCGGTCACAGGCAACCCCATATAATTTTGAAATGGGAGAACTTAGTGGAATGTTTTTAGATTCTCCTGCGACAACATCAGCTACGACTTACAAGATACAAGGCACTTTAGGTTCTACTTATAACGGAACATTTTATTTAAATAGGACAAAGAATGACAGTGATAACGACTATGGGGCAAGAGGTGTGTCGTCAATTACAGTCATGGAGATTGCAGGATAATGTTTGGTTCTCACGCAATAGCTGAAAACAGTATAGCTACTGACGGCATTGTTCTTTTTGGAAGTCAAACGCTCGACGCAAACTTCACACAGTCAACGGACTTATCCGCCATATTCAGCGGTAGTATGGATGTAAATGCTTTTTTCTCTAAGCTTGCAGCAGCTTCAGGAACGCTTGTTGCTGAAATAGATATATCTTCAGACTTTACTCAAACTACAAATGGTGTTCGTTTTGCTATAACCTCTGCTTCACTAGATGCTCAGTTTGATCAAACCACGGCTGCAAACTTTAATGCTTCTGGGGTTGCGGCAATAGATGCAAACTTCACACAGACTACTACACAAACCTTGATAGCTGCGGGTGTTGCTCAGTTAGACGCAAACTTCACACAGACCACAGCATCTAATGTGTTGTTAGATCTTATAAGCACACAAGATTTTGAGTTTGAGGTAGACCCATTAGGAGGTTTGTTGACTCTTGCTACAGTCGATATGGATTCACAATTTAACCTATCGACTCTAGGCGGACTTATCATAATTTACCCTGGAGCAGGCGAAGGACCGATAGAAATCAACAGTGTGTTTGTGATAACAGCAAATGGTGATATACTCTGGGAGCAAATTGACGCGGGTAGCACACCAGAAAACTGGACACAAGTCACACACACTGGCGATACCTGGACTCAGATAAACGCAGGAACGTCGTCGGAAACATGGACAAATAAGGTGGTATAAATGGCAAGTACCTACACAAATAATACAGGCATAGAACAGCCGGGCTCTGGAGAACAGGCAGGTTCTTGGGGAACAACCGTCAATCGTAATTTTGATATTATTGACGCGGGATTGCATGGTCAGCTTGAAAAAGCGGTAACTGGAGACTTTGATTTAACGACAACAGATGGGGCGGTTTCTGATGGGCAGCATACGGTTATAATTTTAACAGGAACCCCCGGCTCTACCTTTGAAATGCGCGTCACCCCTATTAACCAAGAAAAACATTTTACTGTTAAGAATGACACCGATTCTGCCTGTCGAGTTGTGTATAAAGGCGTTTCTTACAGTGCCAGCACTGGTGTTGAAATCGCATCAGGTGCTACCCAAGCAGTAACGGGCGATGGAACGAAAAATGGGGCTACTTCAGGTATTTTCAAAAACTTAACCCCTCCAACTGATTTAGTGAATGATTCATCTCCACAATTAGGAGCTAACTTAGATGTTCAAACACACTCTATTGTTAGTACGTCAAACCGCAATATAGCCATTACCCCAAACGGCAGTGGTAAAGTTGTTCTTGATGGTCTAAGTTACCCAACCGCTGATGGAACAAACGGTCAGTATCTACAAACAGATGGTTCTGGAACTTTAAGTTTTTCTACCGTGCCAATTAGCGGCAGTACTTTTAATCTAGGCGATTGGACGCTGAGCGTTGTAAATAATGAATTAGTTTTCAGCTACACAACAGGCGGCACAACAACCGCCGTAGCTAAAATTGCAACAGATGGAGCGATTACTTCTGAAGGTGATATAACTGCGTTTGGTAGTTTACCATAAATATAGGAGTATAAAACTATGCCTATACCTGATTCTGGCGCAATAAACATGTCGGACATAAGAACTGTATTCGGTGGTACTCAGCCGGATGGATTGGGAGAGTACTACAAGGGAGCAGGTATTGTACCCACTAATGCAACAACAGTGAATGTACCCACAAGCGGGCCATTGAGTTTTAGTAATTTTAGAAGTTCAGGCGGAACTTCAAACAGAAGCATTAAATTTAGTATGCGGTATGATCCTACAGCAAGTTTTTCTGGAGTAGGATTAGCGGCTTCAGATTCAGTGACGGGTACACCCTACGCTTATTCAGGAAATACCAGTAATAATGTGCGTTATTATCAACCCGTGTTTCGCGCAGGAACAGGATTTATAACCACGCTTTCTTTTGGAGTTGGTCAAAATGAGGATGTTTCCGCTTTGACAGACAATGTAGTTTTGTACGGAGGTACCGATAGTTCAACAGTAACCGATGAGGTATTAAAATTCAGGTGTATTTACCACGGAAGTCTTGGAAATACTCTCTATTGGCGAATAAATTGGAATACTAATGGAAGCATCAGTAACGTATCTTATACAGGAGCAGCTTACCCCAATAACCCATCTGTGGTAAGTTTGTATTACCAAAACATAAATTCAAATCATAGATGGTACAGGTTTTCCGCAAAGTCCCCAGTAAGTATTGGAAAACAAGGTTTTATGATTAATTTATTAAGTTTAAACAATGTTCCGCAACCCACATAGGTAACACATGGCGTTAACAAAGTTACAATTTCAACCTGGTATTAATACGGACATTACTTCATATTCCAATGAAGGTGGGTGGCGCGATTGTGACAAAATTAGGTTTCGGTTTGGCTACCCTGAAAAAATGGGCGGTTGGTCCAAGTATAGTAGCAGCACTTACTTGGGTACGGTTCGCGGTCTTCATAACTGGATTGCGTTAGACGGCTCCGACTTTCTAGGGCTAGGATCCGAAATAAAGTATTATATTGAAGAGGGGCAAAGATTTAATGATATTACTCCTGTAAGAACCACTACTTCCCCAGGAGAAGTGTTTTTTACCTCTACAAATAATTCAAATATTATTAAAGTAACAAACCCTGGACACGGTGCAGCAGAAAATGATTTTGTAACTTTTTCTGGAGCAGAATCTTTAGGTCCAAATATAACTGCAGCTTTACTTAATACAGAACATCGAATAACTGCTGTGCTTGATGCAGATAATTATCAGATCACATTAACCGCAACAGCTAATATTACTGGAGTAAGACAAACAACCTTCGCTGGCACTTCTGCTGGTTCAGCTACGCACACTGAAAAAACGCAGAGCGCAACAAGCGGTAGTGGGACAGGTGCAGAATTTACTGTGGTTGCAGGTGGCTCAAGTTATGGCTCTGTAACTGTGACAAAGATAGGCACGGGCTATGCAGTAAATGATACGATAACCATTCCAGGTGCTTCTCTTGGCGGCTCTACACCAACTAACAATCTCACCATTACTGTAACTTCCCTTGACGGAGATATTTCAGACGGAGCGTCCAGCAGCATTGAAACTATGTCCATTACCGCTCAATCTCAACAACAATCAAGTGTAATTGGCCCAATTTCTTCCATTGACCCCACAAATGCCGACCAAGTATCTGGTGTAAACCCTGCAGAAAACAGTAATCCTGTAAAAACAGTGAGTGTTACCTCCGGGACTTCTACAGGCAGTGCTACGTTTACAAACGTCACAGGCACGTCGTCTGGTGCAGGTGCGGGGGCTAAATTTACCATTACAACAGATGGTTCTGGCGGATATACTGTAGATGCGGTTACAGATGGCGGTGATGGTTACGACGTAAATGAAAACATAACAATTGCAGGAACAAGTCTTGGCGGGGCAACAACAGCGAATGATCTTGTTTTAAATATAACTTCTGTTGAACCACATACTTTTGATTTAACTCAACCTAACGCAGGGCCTGGGACAGGCTTTACTGCAAACTTTACTCAAAATACTGTAGGCTTTACTCCCACTCAAACACAAAGTAATCCAACGACTGCGTTTACTTTTCGATTTTTTTACACTTTTAGTGGAGCAAACTCTGTAAGTAACGGAGGAAGTGGGTACAAGGTAGGTGATACTTTTTCTTTATTTCTTGCACTCGGAGCGGGCGCAGCAGGCGCAAGTTCTAAAACATTTCGAGTAGACAGTCTTGTAAACAACACCACAGCAGAATATCAAATAAACGTAGGGCTAAATACAACGGTGGGAGGCACAGGTTGGGGTGCTGGACAATATTACGGGGTTACTTCTGGTGCTTTGCAAACCACTTTAAATGAAGGTGGAACTCTAAGCTCTTCTGACACTACAATTACACTGACTGATACAACTGGTATAGTTGCCAATGATGTAGTTTTAATAGACAATGAGCTTATACTTGTTGGAGCGGTGTCTAGTACTGGCGTTAAAACAGTTGGAAATATTGTAGCTCCTAGCGGAGGTGGATCGGCTGGAGCAGCCACACATACAAGTAAATCTCAAGCAAGCACAAGCGGCAGCGGCACAGGCGCAGAATTTACTGTT
>CETT01018732.1_pt1 | contig 16541 bp, 15 predicted proteins | sample 356361 | NCBI WGS metagenome assembly CETT01 (sample SAMEA2622429, study PRJEB7988) | marine metagenome | isolation source: saline water (ENVO:00002010), including | reverse complement strand
ATTTCTATATTAATTGGATCGGTCGTAACATTTTACTTTATTGATTTAATAATTGAATTTCTTATTAAACCTACCCAAAGCTTAACCAACCCAATGGATCTTCAAGTGCTCAAAGTTCAGGGAATGTTTATGATTAAATGGGGAATTGCACTTATTGGTGGATTTGTATTGGCAATTCCAGTTTTAACATACCAATTATGGAAGTTTATTGCCCCAGGTCTTTATTTGAATGAACGAAAATATGTAGGGCCTCTAATATTTTTTACTTATTTATCTTTTTTGGTTGGGTTGGTTTTCTCTTATACTGTTATTATACCATTTTCCTTAGAGTTTTTTACCTCAATTGGTGTTGATCAGATAGAAAATAATTTTTCAATAAATTATTATTTTAATTTTGTAACATGGCTGATGATTGGAAGCGGATTAATATTTGAATTACCTGTTCTTGTTTTTATTCTTTCAGTTATTGGTCTATTAACTCCTGCTTTTATGAGTCATTATCGAAGGCATTCTATTGTAATTATCTTAATCTTAAGTGCGTTTATAACACCCCCAGACCCCGTTAGTTTAGTATTAATGTTCATTCCTTTATGGCTTTTATATGAAATTAGTATTGGCGTGAGCTGGTTGGCTAATAGGAAAAGGAGTGGGTAATTTCTATTTATGAAAACAGATGTAAAAAAATTAAAATATATTACTGAACCAATTTTTGATGATATCAAACTTTTTGAAGAAGAATTTAGAAATGCTCTTCGTTCAGAAGTAAGAATGATCAATATGATTGGAAAATATATCCTCCGCCATAAAGGAAAGCATATTAGGCCCATACTTACTATTTTAGCTTCAAGAGTTTGTGGACAACCAACATTGAATAGTTATAGAGCTGCCGCAATGATTGAATTGTTACATGTTGCTACATTAATTCATGATGATGTTGTAGACGATGCTAATCGTCGGCGGGGATTTCCTTCAATCAATAGAATGTGGAAAAATAAAGTTGCAGTACTAATGGGAGATTTTATTTTTAGTAAAACTCTAATTAATATGATTGGTTTGAAAGATTTTTCTGCATTGGAGTTAATTGCTTCAACTGCAGAGAAACTAGCGGCTGGCGAGATATTACAAATTGAAAAGTCGCTAACTAAATCAATGAACGAACAAAGCTATTATGATATGATCTACCAAAAAACAGCATCATTAATTTCAACGAGTTGTGAGTTAGGTGCGATCACTTCCAGTGGAGCTGATAAAGATCGAGAGGCGATGGTTAATTATGGTACGAAACTAGGTATGGCCTTCCAGGTTAAAGATGACTTATTTGATATTTTAGGTCATGAAAAACAAACAGGAAAAGATATTGGAGCAGATGTAAAGAAAAATTTGATTACGCTTCCACTTATTCATGCTTACGATAAGGCTTCAAAAGTTGAGATTAGACGATTAAATAAAATTCTGGGCTCTAAGAAAAAAACACGAATTGATTTAGATCATATAAAAGAGATTATTGATAGGATAGGTGGGTTCACCTATGCTAAGGATAAAATTACTGAGTTTAACGAACAAGCCTTAGATGCTATCTCACCCTATCCAAATTCGCCCTATAAGCAATCTATGATAGATCTCATTGCATTTAATATGCAAAGAACCGGTTAAGAAGTGAATAACGATCCTCGTTCAATCTTAATTCTAAGATTTAGTTCTATTGGAGATATTGTTCAAACCACATCCGTTATAGGTACATTAAAATCATATTTTCCTAATACAACTATTGATTTTATGACTCTTTCAAAATTTGCTCCTTTGCTAGATGGTCATGATAAGATAAATAAAATTCATTCAATAGATATTAACGCTAGATATTCCTCTTTAAGAAAAATCGGATTATCTATGGCAAAACAATCTTATGATTTGATTATTGACCTACATAATACTACAAGATCCAGAATCATTAGGAAGGCTATGAGCAATACCAAATCATTATTTTTACCAAAACCTCGTTGGAAGCGATTTAATCTATTTATGTTTCATCAAAATTATTTTTCGCCTGATTTTTCTGTTAGATCATGGCTACATGAACCTCTTAATGATCTGCTCCCTCGGCAATATAAAATGGGTGAAACTAAATTATTCGTATCAGATTTAGAGAAGGAGGATGGAATAAGTATTCTTCAAAATTATGGTCTCAAGGGTGATTATTTTGTATTAACACCTGGCGCAGCTTGGGCTCAGAAACGATGGCCTGCAAATTATTATTCTATTATTATAGATAAGATTAAAGAAAAATATGGTCTCAATGCTGTATTAATAGGCGGAGTTAATGATATCAATTGTGAATTAATTACATCTAATGCAAACAAGAGTGCAATTGATGTTCATGGTAAAACTAACCTAAGAGAATCATTGGCTATTGTTAGTCAAGCAAAATTTATTATAGGTAATGACACTGGATTTTTACATGCTGGAGAATCATTGGGAATTTCTGCGATAACAATTCTTGGTCCTACTTCTAGAGAGACTGGAGCAGGTGTATTTTTAGATAGATCATATGTTATAGAAAATAAGGACCTCTGGTGTAGGCCTTGTTCTCAAAATGGAAGTCTTCCTTGCTATCGTAAAGAGCAATACTGTATGACGCAAATTCCACCAGAACTTATTATGAATCAAATTAGTAAAGTTGTCGCTTAATGTTTTGGAAAGTTGTTTATAATTTTATTTTATTTCCTTTATTTGTTTTCATTAGTTTGATACTGTGCCTATTTAATAGAAAAATTAGAGAAGGTATAATTGGCAGAATTAAATCTTATAAACATTTAAAACATTTTATTAATAGTGTTGGGAAAAACCGATTAATTTATTGGTTCCATGTTGCTTCCCTTGGTGAATATGAACAAGCTAGACCTGTTATGTCTGGTTTAAAAGAAGTTGAACCTCATGCTTTATTTATTATGAGTTTTTTTTCACCATCAGGATATAATCATGTTGACGATGATCAAATTGATTGTAAAATTTATTTACCAATGGATTTCTTTTGGATAATCAAAAAATCTTTAAGATTAGCTAAGCCTAAAAAACTTATCCTCGCTGCATATGATGTTTGGCCTAATTTAATTTGGAGCGCAAAATCACTTGGTATTCATACATCTATATTTGCTGCTAAATTTTCAAAAAATACATCAAAATCCACCGTAATTATCAGACAATTTTATAAAAGTGTTTATAATCAGATTTCTACTATTTATACAATTTCTGATAAAGATTATAATCAATTAACGAAAATACTTTTTCCATCAATAAAACCAATTATTAGAGTCCTAGGTAATCCTCGATATGACCAAGTTAAACAGAAGTCTGATAAATTTACCGAACAAAGAACAAAGTCTGTTCTATTAAGACCTAAAAGATTATTAATTGGTAGTGCACATATAGAAGATGAAGATATACTGTTAGGCCCTATCATTACTTTAATGACAAATATAGAGGATTTATCATTAATTTGGGCGCCACATGAACCCAATCATCAAAATATTGAAAAAATAAAAAATTACTTTATATCAAAATCATTATCTGTCGAATTGTTAGGAAACAAAGAACCAGATAATATTGATACAAAGGTAATTATTGTTGATTCAGTTGGAAGGCTTTCTCAATTATATTGGTCTGGCCAGATCGCATATGTAGGAGGAGGTTTTTCATCAGGTGTACATAATGTTATGGAACCAGCAATCGCAAGACTTCCTATATTTTTTGGGCCGAAATACGATAATTTTCCAGAAGCATTAGAGTTAATTAAAGTAAATGGAGCATCCTGTATTAAGGATGGTAATGATTTTATATTAGGTGTTAATAATTTGTTTAAAGATAATAATTATTTTTTAAAAGCAAGCTATGCTGCAACGGATGTAATACATAGAAACTTAGGGTCTGCCACAAGGATTGTTAGAGGTATAATTCATGACTAAATCATTATCTTTCTCAATTAATTATGAAAAATTTGGCGATTCAAAAAAAATAATAATCCCAAATGGGTTTCATGTTGTTTATGGAGAGAGTGGAAGTGGTAAAACTCAATTTATTAAATCTTTAGCAGGGTTGAAAATTGCAAATTATCAAAATTTTTCTATTCATAATGTAAATGCACCAGAATTAGTTCAAATAGTTTTTCAAAATCCTGAAACACAAATATTGTCTCATACTCTTGAGTCAGAACTAGCTTTTGGATTAGAGTGTCAAACAACTAATTCTACCATCATTCAAAATTTGCTAGAAAAATTAAAATCTCAACTTCCATTTGTTGACAATTGGCAGCGCCATCCAGCATCATTAAGTGGGGGACAAATGGAAATGCTTAATATTGTTACAGCTTTAAGCACTAAGCCAGAATTATTGCTTATTGATGATGGTTTATCTTATTTGAATCAAAATTTGAAGGAATATTGGATTAATTTCATTAAAAAAGAAATCTCAAGTAGCTGTACTGTAATTTGGTTTACTTCTGATTACAATGATTTGACTTTTGGTGACATTAGTTGGATGTTGTCCCTGTCAGACTTCTCAAAAATATCTTCTTTACCATTCGAAAATCTATCCTATAACTATAACCATCTACGTGGAAGATTACGTTTAGTGATTGATAATATTTCTTTTGCCTATGAGGATTCTGACTCACCTGTAATTAAAAATTGGAGTTGTGATATTAATCAAGCACGATCAATTGGGTTGATAGGTGAAAATGGAAAGGGCAAGACCACGTTATCTCAACTGATAACGAAAATATTATCTTTACAATCAGGTTCTATAAACCTATCAATTGATGGTAAGAGCCCTTCTGTCGCAATGTTGGATCAATTTCCTGAACGTATGATTGGCCCAGAATCGCTTGAAAATTTTATTTCAGAATTAATATCTAACGAAAAACTAAATCAACATTTAATGAAAATGTGTATTAATAAGTTAAAAACTTCACAGATTAATTGGGATATTATTAAAAGCGAATCAACTATAAATATTCCATGGTCAACCTTAAGAATGGCTTTAATAATAATTTTATCATATTGTAATTATGATATTTTAATTCTAGATGAACCGACATTTGGTATGGGAATAAAACAAAAAACTTTACTTAGCAAGTTCTTAAAGGAAGTAATACCCAACAAATACTTAATATTAATTTCCCATGATGTTTATTTTATTGAATCCCATTGTGATCATATTTATGATTTGGATCAACAAGTTGTCTCGCTTAATGATAGAGTTTTAATTAATGCCTAAGAAATTAACTATTTCTGACCCGACTAAAATTTTAACTTTGGCAAATATAATTAGTTTGAGCAGAGCTATTTTAGCAGTTCCTATTATTTATACTTTAAAAAATCCATCATATGGTACTTTTACATTTATTTTAATCCTAATCGCTGTCCTATCTGATGCGTTGGATGGATGGGTGGCACGTAAGGCACACGAGGTTACACATTTTGGCAAGTGGATTGATCCCATAGCTGACTTTGTATGTATTTTTGCTGTAGTTGCTTACTTAACACTGATTGGTCAATTTCCCGCATGGTTTTTTCTATTTTTTCTGGTTCGATATATTTTTATTGCAATAGCAGCAATATATTTCTTGAACCGTGATCATTTTATCCTTAGTTCTAACTGGTGGGGAAAATGGGGAGCTGGCATAACATCGCTCGCTGTGCTGGTACATATCTGGCCATGGCAAGCCTTCCCTTGGCTAAATGATGTAACAATTTATACTGCTACATTTCTTTTAGTAGTTAGTTGGCTAGCTTATACAAAAACATTCTATAATTTTTATAAAGAATTACATTAATGCCTTTTATCGGTAATATTTTCCAGGCATTAAGTAAAACCAGAGAAAAGGTTGCTGATGCTTTTGATAATATTGTAAAACGTAAAGTTACTCCTGATTCATTAGAGCAATTAGAGGAAGTACTATTATCATCTGATATGGGTTTTGAAACAGTAAGTACCATTCTGAACGTAGTAGAAAAACATCATGATGAAGGATTCATATCAAAAGTTGAAGATCATCTTGTTTCAATCTTACCTAGTAAGGAAGATAATTATCTTCCTTCAAATAATCCGATAATAGTGATGGTTGTAGGAGTTAATGGAACGGGTAAGACAACTACTGCCGCAAAACTAGCTAGTTACTACAAAAAACTGGGTAATAATATTCTTATGGTAGCAGCAGATACATATCGTGCAGCTGCCATTGATCAATTAAAGATTTGGGCAAATCGTATTGATGTTGATTTGGTTCATAATGAGAAATCAAAACAGCCGTCATCAATTCTTTTTGATGGACTTACAGCCGCAAAATCAAAAAAAATCGATGTTGTTATTGTTGACACTGCAGGTCGATTACATACTCATAAGAATTTAATGGATGAATTAGAAAAGATGTATAGAATGGCCGAATCAAAATTTACTGAATTCAAACTTTCTGCTTTAATAACACTGGATGCTTCATTAGGGCTAAACTCTCTTGTCCAAGCTAGAGAATTTTTAAAGACAATACAAATCGATGGCGCTATTATGACCAAGATGGATGGAAGTGCTAAAGGAGGAATTATATTTCCTCTTTATCAAGATTTGGGCCTTGCAGTTCGATTCATAGGCCTAGGTGAAGATTTAGATGATTTAATCACTTTCGATGCCTTAGAATACACTCAAGGTCTATTAGGGACTAAATAGTCAATTGAATTCTTCGAAACAAAAATTAAATCTAATTAGCCTTGGTTGCGCAAAAGCATTGGTTGATTCCGAACTTCTTCTTGGAAGTCTTCAAAATGAAGATTTTACTATTACTAAAGAGCCTCAAGAAGCTGACACAATTGTAATTAATACCTGTGGTTTTCTTAATATAGCAAGGGAAGAATCAATAGAAACCATACTGCAAGCTTCTGAATTAAAAACAACCGGTAACTTAAAACAATTAGTTGTCATGGGTTGTCTTTCTGAAAGATACCCTGAAGAGCTATCAAAAGAAATACCTGAAGTTGATCGATTTTTTGGAAGCAATGATCATAAGCAAATTATATCATTTTTGACGGGTAAAGATTATGCAAAGGAAGATCCTCTTTTTTATCGTTCCTTAATGACTCCGAGTCACTATGCTTATATCAAAATAGCTGAAGGTTGTGATAATGGATGCTCTTTTTGCAGTATTCCAATCATGAGAGGATTACAAAAAAGTCGTACTATTGATTCAATAATATGGGAAGCTGAAAAACTTGTTGAAAATGGTGTTAAAGAATTACTTATTATTGCTCAAGATTCAACAAGTTATGGCTGGGATTTAAAACCTAAGGTTTATTTAAATGATCTAATTAAATCATTGAATAATTTAAATGTAGACTGGATTAGGTTGCATTATGCACATCCAGCTCATCTTTCTCAGAGAATTATTGAAGAGTTAGCAAATAGTGATAAGGTTTGTAGCTATTTGGATATGCCAATTCAACATAGTTCAGATAAAATATTAAAATCTATGAGAAGAGGATTGGGGCAAACAGGTATCCGTGATCGAATTAATAGTTTAAGAAAATCAGTTTCTGATATTCGTATTCGTACCACATTAATTGTTGGTTATCCAGGTGAAGAAGATGAAGACTTTAAACAACTTTATGATTTTGTAGATGAAATGAAATTTGATAGACTTGGAGTTTTTACTTATTCAGAAGAAGAAGGTACGTTGGCGGAAGATATGGATGACAATGTTCCAAAAAAGATTAAAGATGAACGTAAATCCATTATTATGGACTTACAGGCGAATATAAGTGCTAGCAAGAATGAAGAAATGGTTGGTAAAACATATAAGGTTTTGGTTGATAAGTGTGGAGAAACAGTTTCAGTTGGTCGAACTGAGTATGATTCTCCAGAAATAGATAATATTGTTCAAATAAAAAGCCCGGTCAAAAAGGGCGAGTTTGTAAATGTGAAGATTGAATCTTCTAATGAGTTTGAGCTAATTGGAAGTCCAGTTTAACTCCGAGTTTTCCCATTATCAATTATATCTTGGAGTTTATTTTTTAGTTTATTAAATATATTTATATTTTGCTCCGATATATCATTTTTCTCTTCAATATCAACTGATAAGTCATATAGTGTATATTGTGGGACTGGCCAAGTTTTCATTGATAGATCACCATTATACATTTTTTTTGAATCATGTCGTTGAAGTTTCCAATTTCCAATTCTAAGACCATAATTACCACGTCTTCCATTATCTTGTGAGACTATATATTCTCTACCTTTAGCGTTTGGTTTACCCAATATCGCATCCAGTACATTAAAACTGTCAAGAGCCCCATCCTCAGATAATTCAACTCCTGTAAGTGCAGCTAGGCTAGCTGTCAAATCAATAGTGGAAATCATTAAATCTGAAGTACCTGGATTTATATGTCCTTTCCAGAATGTTATAAATGGTGTTCGAGTTCCACCTTCCCGTACTGTGTATTTACCTCCTGAATATGGTCCTGCAGGCCTATGATTGCCTAACATTTCATTTGCAAAATCATCATAACCATCATCTAAGACTGGGCCATTATCTGAGCAAAAAATAATTAAGGTTTTATCTGTTAGTTTAAGACGCTCTAATGTGTTAATAATTTCCCCCACATTCCAATCAAGTTGCTCGATAGCATCTCCACGATAGCTCATAGCAGATTTCCCTTGAAAACGTTCATGGGGCATCCTGGGAACATGGATATCATGTGATGAGAAAAAAAGGAAAAAGGGGTTATCCTTATTGCGCTCTATCCAATTATTAGCTTGAGTTTTCCATTCATCTGCCAGGTCTTCATCTCTAAAACGAGCAGTATTTCCTCCTGTATAATAACCAATTCTTCCAATCCCATTATGGATAGTATTATTGTGCCCATCATTCCAATTCATTCTTAATGTACTTCTATGAGTAATACCTGTCGGGTGATCTTTATTTGGTTTTTCATACCCAACCCAAAGTGGATCATTAGGGTCTAAATCTCTAACATGGTGGTTCTCAACATAAACTTGAGGAACGCGATCATTTGTAGTAGGTAGGAGAAAACTATAATCAAAGCCAATTTCTTTGGGGCCAGGCTTTAGTTCTCCATTCCAATCAGGTCCCTCGGGACCACCTAAACCTAAATGCCATTTTCCTACTATGGCTGTAGCATAACCTGCTTTTTTAAGCACGGTTGCAATAGTCTCTGTTCCGGGTTTTATAATTGCTGGAGCATTTGGCGGAGCTATCCCGGTATTTTTTTTGCGAAATGCATATGATCCTGTAAGAAAAGAGTAACGCGTAGGTGTACAAGTTGAAGCAGAGCAGTAACCACTAGTAAATTTTATTCCACCTTCAGCAAGTTTATCAATATTAGGTGTTTTAACGTTTTCTGCCTTTGCACCATAAGCTCCAACATCACCATAACCAAGATCATCAGCCATAATGACTATTATATTCGGTTTCTCAATCCTCTTGTCAATTGAACAATTAAATATGAATAAACATATGCATAGGTAAAATTTCTTCATTTTTTCCAGACCGATGTTAGTTTTTCTTGTAGTAATCTTTGATTTCTTCTGAATATTTTTTCATCAAGTCGTTAGGAATAGGAAGAAGAAGATTGTACTGAGTAATCTTCCATTTATTCTTAACTATTTTAAGTGCACCCGTTCCTCTAAACTCCCCATACTTTTTACTAATCAAGATTTCATCAAACCAAGCTGTTTTCTCATCATCTGAGAAAAAGATATTTCTTTCTTTCATATAATATGTCCAGCCAACACCGTTTTCAAATCGAGCAAGAACATAGGTGCGAAAATCTTCTTTAGGCCATCTTTCATTTATATCTGTTCCAAAAAAAACAGCGTCTTCAGAAAAAAGATCTATATATTTTTTACCGTCTGCTTGCGATGCATAAAGGTGAAGATTATCTAATGTCGCGCTAACTGCTTTTTCTGATCCAATATTTTGAGAACAATTTGTAGAAAACAAAAAAATGAATAGTAGATATTTTTTCATAATTTTAACCTATTATATTTATTTTGTGTATTTATCAGCTCCAAGGAAATGTAAAGATACATATGGTTCGTTTCCAACTACCCAGCTATCATGAGGGTTAGGAGGTATGTAAAAAAGGTCTCCAGGGCATAATTCTTTTACAGTTCCATCTTCAAATGCAGCGGTTGCTATGCCCGATAGTACCATTCCTACATGCTCAACCTCACAATATTTGGTATTAGCTAATGGGTTAACATGTTTTGACCATTTCCAACCTGGCTCATATGTTGCTCTCCCGATTGTAATTTCTCCTAATCTTATTATTTCAAACTTTCCTTTTTCAAAATTTGTTACCTCATCAGGTTGGTCAAATTTTTTAATAATTAATTCATTTATCATTTATAAGATACTTTATTACTCTGTGGAGACATTATTAATAAAAAAAGTAACTTCATCATCAGCTGTATTTTCTACCCAATCAATATCTATCATTGTAGGGTGCCCAAATAAAGCATTATCATATTCAACATTATAGGTATAGGCTTCATCGATAGCTGCTTTTGTAATATCAAAAAGTTCATCAATTGTGTGCCATTGATTTGGTTTTAGCGTAGTAGGAGATAAATCATTGCTAGTAAAAACAACATTTGATATTGTATCGTTAGTGATTGTCACTTTGACCTCACTGACCCATTCATTTATACAATAGCAACTAGCTCTAAAAACATAAGAATAGTTGCTCAAATTCAGATCGTTCCACTTATTCCAATTCTTTTGCCAGGAAATGATATCAGAATCAGGCTCATTATCACAACTAAGTAAAAAAATACTGAAAACAATAAATGTAATTTTTTTTATATGTCTAGATTTTACCGATAAAAAAGTCTTCATAATGTCAATAATTTACGGACGACAATGACCAAAATGATGAAAATATTTTAAGACTAAAAAATTAATTCTCTGCCATTGTATCACATATATTAATTGACTTAAATTTGTCGATATGGCAGAGTTTAGTCTTAATTCTGATTTTAGTCCTCAAGGTGATCAGCCTCAAGCGATTGATAGTCTTGTTAAAGGACTTAATCAACATGATAAGCACCAAGTTCTTTTAGGTATAACAGGTTCTGGTAAGACATTTACCATGGCTAATGTTATTCAGGAAGTTCAGCGTCCAACTCTTATCATTTCACATAATAAAACATTGGCTGCGCAATTATATGGTGAATTCAAGCAATTATTCCCAAATAACGCTGTTGAATATTTTATTAGTTATTATGATTATTATCAACCAGAAGCTTATTTACCAGTTACAGATACTTTTATTGAAAAAGATATGTCTGTTAATGAAGAGATTGATATTTTACGACTTAAGGCTACAAGTTCATTATTAAGTCGTAAAGATGTAATCGTTGTGAGTTCGGTATCTTGTATTTATGGAATAGGATCACCCGATGAATACAAGGACAAAGTTATTCAATTAAAAAGAGGTTCTCAGCTTGAACGGAAAAAATTTCTAAAGAGTTTAATAAATATTCATTATGTCAGAAATGATACAGTTTTTGAAAGAAGTTCTTTTCGCGTTAGAGGAGATGTTATAGAGGTTTATCTTGCTTATGAAGATATTGGAATAAGGATTGAGTTATTTGGGTCAGAAATTGATCGTATTACACGCTTTCACCCATTAACAGGTGAAATATTAAAAGAAATGGATTCCGAATTTATATATCCTGGAAAACATTTTGTCACAGATCAGGAAACAATCAATCGTATTTCTGGAGAAATTCGATTAGAATTAATTCACAGACTTGAAGAGTTAAGATCGGTTGATAAGTTGCTTGAGGCTCAAAGATTGGAACAGCGTACTAATTTTGATTTAGAGATGATGATGGAAGTAGGATATTGCTCAGGAATAGAAAACTATTCTCGCTACTTTTCTGGTAGAAAGCCGGGTGAAAGACCATATACTTTGATTGATTTTTTCCCAGATGATTTTATGACCATCATTGATGAATCTCACGTCTCTTTGCCACAGATTCAAGCAATGTATAACGGTGACAGATCTAGGAAAGAAGTATTGGTTGAGCATGGTTTTCGTTTACCAAGTGCATTAGACAATCGACCAATGAAAATTGAAGAATTCCATGCGAAACAAAACCAAGTTGTCTATGTGTCTGCGACTCCATCGGACCGAGAGCTTGAAATGTCAAAAGGAATTGTTGTTGAACAAGTAATTAGACCGACCGGTCTATTAGACCCTACAGTTGAAGTTAGGGCTAGTCATGGGCAAGTCGATGATTTAATTGGTGAGATTCGATCAAGAGCTGAAAAAGATCAACGTATTTTGGTTACAACTCTAACAAAGAGAATGGCTGAGGATTTAAGTGAATACTTAAGAGGCGTAAATTTAAGAGTTAGATATCTTCATAGTGAGATTCATACTTTGGAAAGAGTTCAAATTCTTCGAGACTTGAGATTAGGTGAATTTGATGTATTGGTGGGCATTAACCTTTTAAGAGAAGGACTAGATTTGCCAGAAGTATCATTAGTAGCAGTGATTGATGCAGACAAACAAGGGTTTTTAAGGTCTAAAAGTTCATTGATGCAAGTTGCTGGTCGAGCTGCAAGACACGTCAATGGGCAAGTGATTTTGTATGCCGATCGAGTATCTGATGCAATGGATTACTTAATTAAAGAGTCTGCTAGGCGAAGAAAAGTACAGGAGACCTATAATTCAAAAAATAATATTACTCCACAAACAGTAATTAAATCAAAAGATGAAATAATGGGATCTACTACAGTAGCTGATTCAATTCATCAAGATGAATCGGATCCTTATGTAAGTAGAAAAGGAGATGACTTTAGTAAAATGGATAGAAGACTAGCTGTTGATATGATGAGTCAAGAAATGCTTGAAGCTGCGGACAATTTAGATTTTGAAAGGGCAGCGCGTCTTAGAGATGAAATTGATAAAATGAAAAAAGAATTAGAAAAAGTATTTTGAGAGATAAAAAATGAATATTGAATCAATACAAAAAAAATCAGGTATAATTGGTCGTTCTGATGCTGTAAAACAAGTTTTAGAAATGGTAGCTCAAGTTGCGCCAACTGATATATCAGTTTTAATTACTGGAGAATCAGGAACTGGCAAAGAGATGATAGCTAAAGCTATTCATCAAACAAGCAAGAGGTCATATGAACCCTTAGTTACGGTAAATTGCGGTGCTATACCTGAAGGAATCATTGAAAGCGAATTATTTGGTCATAAAAAAGGCGCATATACAGATGCTAGAGAGGATCGTAAAGGTTATTTTGAATCCGCAAATAAAGGAACAATATTTCTTGATGAAATTGGTGAAACACCTCTAGAAACTCAAGTTAAGCTTCTTAGAGTTCTTGAGAGTGGTGAGTTCATGCAAGTTGGTGCATCTAAGACAAAAAGAACTGATGTTAGAGTAGTTGCTGCAACAAATAAAGATTTAGCTGACTTGGTCGGAAAAGGACTTTTTCGACAAGATTTATATTATAGATTAAAAACGGTAACAATCCTTTCGCCAGCATTGGGTAATCGTGTTGAGGATATTAGTTTATTAGTAGAACGATTTGCACTTGAGTTTACTCGAAATAATGATATGATGTATCGAGGCTTTATGCCGGAGGCGATACGTGCATTAAAAAAACATAGTTGGCATGGAAATGTTAGAGAATTAAAGAATTTTGTAGAAAGTATTTTGGTTTTAGAAAAGGGCGAAAGAATAACTCTTGAAATGGTTGAAAATCAGTTAGGAATAGACAAAGCAACAGGATCGATTAATCCAGCTCTACCGGTTGTCATGCCTCAACCAGCTGAATCTGCTGAAAGAGATTTAATATTAAGGCAGCTTTTTCTACTAAGACAGGATGTAGAATTCTTAAAACAATTGGCTTCTCCAGATAATCCTATGCATAGTAATATTGGAACACCTATTACAAGTCAAACCAGTGGAGAGATTACACCAAGTTTGCATATAGATGAAGAATCGGAATATTTTATCAAAAATAGTTCTATTGGAGATATGACAATTGAGGATCTAGAGAAAGAAGCAATCGAGAGAACATTAAAATTTTTCAATAATAATCGTCGTGCTTCAGCAAAATCATTAGGTATGAGCGAAAGGACATTATATCGGAAAATTGACCAGTACGGTCTAGAGAGAAAAATTAAAAGCTCATGAATAAAAAAATAATTATTTCATTCCTACTAACTATTTTTTCCAATGGATGTATGTATTATTCATTAGCTGGTAGCATACCGGTACATATTAATTCCATAGCAATTCCCATTGTTGAAAATCAAACGGCTGAATTTGGAATGAGTGAATCAGTTACTGAAAATCTATTAAATAAATTTAATGAGGAAAATATTCTTCGTGTTACTGATGAAGATCAAGCTAACTCAATATTGCGAGGAACAATTACACGTGTTACTGATGCTCCATATACATTTACAAAAGAGGAAGCTGTAACGGAATATAGATTTACAGTACATATGAAAGTTGAGTGGTATGATGTACGAGATGACAAAGTTTTAATGGAGAAAAGTTTTTCAGGCTGGGGTGCTTATGGTCTTTCTGGAGATATCAGCACAGATGGAATTGATAATGATGGTGATGGATTACTTGACGGTGAAGACAATGATGAATTTGGTGATCCTAGGGAATTTGCTACATCTGTAGCAGTAATAAAAATTGCAGAAGATGTTTTGAACGAAATCATGACATCGTGGTAATTTAGACCACCAATAAAATAAAATTATGAGCGATACAAATATAACAATAGCACAATTGAAAGATCATGAAGGTAAAGAAGTCTCCTTAAATGGATGGGTTTATAATATGCGATCTATTGGGAAAATATGGTTTTTAATCCTTCGAGATGGAACCGGATTGGTCCAATGTGTGGTCGTTAAAGCTGAGACTGAAAAGGAAGTTTTTGAATTAGAAAACACCTTAACCCAAGAATCTTCCGTAACGGTTACTGGTACAGTTAGATCAGAACCGCGCTCAGTGGGTGGATATGAATTAGGAGTCAGTCAAATTACAGTTCATCAGATCGCAGAAGAATATCCTATATCTCATAAAGAGCATGGAACAGACTTTTTGATGAGCAATCGTCATTTATGGCTAAGGTCTAAAAATCAAAATGCAATTCTTCGAGTTCGCCATCAAGTGATTAAAGCGACAAGAGACTTCTATGATAATAATGGTTTTACACTGATGGACTCACCAATATTGACCGCAAATTCTGTTGAAGGGACAAGTACGCTTTTTGAATTGGACTATTTTGATCGTTCTGCCTATTTAACTCAAAGTGGACAGCTCTATGGTGAATCCAGCGCAATGGCCTTTGGCAAAGTTTATGTTTTTGGTCCCACTTTTAGAGCAGAGAAGTCTAAAACACGTCGACATTTAACGGAATTTTGGATGATAGAGCCTGAAATTGCTTACTGTGATTTAGAAGAGAATATGGAATGGGCAGAAAAACATGTGAGCTATGTTGTTCAATGGTGTTTAGATAATTGTAAGGAAGAGCTAAAAGTTTTAGAAAGAGATACTGAAAAATTAGAAAAAGTAGTGCCACCTTTTCCACGTATTACCTACGATGAAGCTGCAAAAATGTTAAAAGACAAAGGTTCAGATTTTACCTATGGTTCTGATTTTGGGGGAACAGATGAAACGATAATTTCTGAAGAATTTGATCGTCCCGTCATGATTCATCGCTGGCCTGCAGAGATCAAGGCTTTTTATATGAAACGAGACCCGGAAAACGAAAAATTAGCTCTTGGAGTTGATATGATTGCCCCAGAGGGTTTTGGTGAAATTATTGGAGGCGGTCAACGAGAAGATGATCATGATACGTTATTAAAAAGGATTAAAGAGCATAAATTACCAATTGAACCCTTTCAATGGTATTTAGATCTTAGAAAATATGGTTCGGTGCCTCACTCAGGTTTCGGTTTGGGTATCGAACGAACTGTTGGCTGGATATGTGGCACAAAACATATTCGTGAAACTATTCCTTACCCTAGAACCATGTATAGGATTGAGCCTTAGCATAGTATGAAAATTGCCCTCTGTCAGATCAATCCCACTGTTGGTGCAATAAAGCAAAATAAACAACTAATATTAGATAGATACGCTGAGGCAATTGGCCTAGGCGCAGAATTAGTCGTTTTCCCTGAATTAGTTTTGATTGGTTATCCTCCTCAAGACTTACTACTTAGAAAACAATTTATCAAAAATGCACAGATTGCATTAGATGAAATTGCAGAGCAGTCTACAACGCCTATCATCTTAGGAAGTACGCTGGCTGAGAATGATAATCTATATAATTGCTCTTTTGTTTGCGCAAATGGTCAGGTCATTGATCATTATAAAAAAATTCTATTACCCACTTATGATGTTTTTGATGAAGCTCGATATTTTAAAAGTGGAGATAAACCAGTAGTCGTTGAAGTCCAAATTGGCTCAAATAATAAAAAGATCGGGTTGCAGAT
>CETT01037650.1_pt1 | contig 17648 bp, 16 predicted proteins | sample 356361 | NCBI WGS metagenome assembly CETT01 (sample SAMEA2622429, study PRJEB7988) | marine metagenome | isolation source: saline water (ENVO:00002010), including | reverse complement strand
ATATATATAAATTTAGTGAAAAAATATCAAGTCGCTGATTATACTCTAATTATTTTTTCTATTCCACAAGTTAAAGCAATAATTGTTACATTTGTTATATGCCTTCATAAAAACTAGATTCTCCGTCACGCCTAGTTTTAAAGCGTTTATGAATCCATAGGTACTGCTCAGGAGCTCTCAATATTTGTGACTGAAGTATTTGGTTAGTTTTTGTAGCATCAGATATATCATTACCGCTAGGATAGTTTTCAATTGCTTTTTCAAACCTCATTTCATAGCCACTAGTAGATCTAACAAATGAAAATGGTATAACTACTGTGTTTGGAGCTTTAGCGAGCCTAGAGGTAGCTAGTATTGTAGCAGTAGGTATATTAAAAAATGGTGCAAAAACTGAGCTTTGTATACCTAAATCTTGGTCAGGTGCATACCAAATTGGGAGGCTATTTTTTATCGCCTTTAGCATTGATCTTGTGTCTTTATTTTTTATCATAACTGCCCCATTCTTAATGAACCTACGTCGCATTAAATCGTCGAATAATTTATTGTTTTGAGGTCTATATATATTGGCTATTGTGTGTTTCAATAACAATGCTCTGCCTCCTAACATTAGTGGCATAAAGTGACCAGAAAGCAATATAACACCCTTACCACTTTCAAGTGCATTGGTGAGATATTCCTGGTTATAGATAGTTAGATCTTTTTTAATTTTTTTACTGCCTGCGAAAAATGCGCTTGCAGTTTCAAAAAAAGATATACCAATCGACTCAAAGTTTTGTTTTACAAGTTCATCTACTTGGTGCTTATTTTTTTTTGGAAAACAGTTAGATATATTTATAGTGGCAATATTTCTAAATCTTTTTAATATCCTATAAAGTAACTTGCCTGTGTATTTGCCTAGAAATACCTGGACATTGAAAGGTAAGTTTGCTACAGATATCATTAATAGTATCATTAACCATGTAGGAAAAAATTTAGGATGATAAAAATTTGTTTTTGTCATTAAAATATAGTTTTTGTGTTAGATAATAATTATGCCGTTTATTGATAGAGATTTTATCAATGATTTATCTCAAAGAGTAGATATTGTTGATCTAATAAATAGACGTGTACCATTAAAAAAGGCAGGTAAGGACTACAAGGCTTGCTGTCCTTTTCATAATGAAAAAACCCCTTCATTTACAGTTGTTCCTAATAAGCAAATCTATCATTGTTTTGGGTGTAGTGAAAATGGTAGCGCAATTGACTTTGTTATGAAGTTTGACCATCTCGATTTTAAAGAGGCAGTTGAAACAGTAGCAAATGAGTCTGGAATTAGCGTTATATATGACCAAAATGCTAAGCCAGCTGACCCTAGAATTAAAAGATATATAGATTTAATGAAAAGGGTGTGTGATTATTACCAGAGCCAACTAAAAAACTCACCAGCGAAAAATAAAATTATCTCATACGCAAAACGAAGAGGGATAAGTGGGCAGACGGCAAAAAGTTTTGAGCTTGGCTTTGCACCTCCAGGTTGGAACAACTTATTTGACCATTTTAAGTCTGATCAAGAGGCAATTGATGACCTTGAAAAAATGGGCTTACTTATAGAAAAGAAAGATAAAAATGGAGACTTTTATGACCGTTTTCGTGACCGAATAATGTTTCCAATTCACAACTCTAAAGGCGATGTAATAGCTTTTGGAGGAAGGGTTCTGTCAGACAATGACAATCCTAAATATCTTAATTCGCCTGAAACTCCTATATTTTCAAAATCTAAAGAGCTATATGGTTTATACCACTGCCGCAAGTTTTCTCGTTCTATTGATTACGTTATTGTTGTTGAAGGCTATATGGATGTTGTAGGTTTGCATCAGGCAGGAATATTGCGATCAGTTGCAACCCTTGGTACCGCAACAACAACTGAGCACCTGCAGATTCTTTCTCGCACTTCAAATTTAATAATTTTTTGTTTTGATGGTGATCTGGCCGGTAGGGCAGCTGCATGGAAAGCCCTTAATATAGCTTTACCAGTTATTAAGTCCGGTATCGTAATTAAATTTTTATTCTTGCCAGATAATGAAGACCCAGATTCACTGATAAAAAAAGAATCCATTAAGTCTTTTGAGTCTCGTATTGAAAGTGCACACACATTGTCTAAATTCATGTTTGATCATGTAATGGCAGAAGTAGACTTTGACACTATCGAGGGCAAGACGAATTTTTTGGAAAAGGTGTCTATACTAATCAATAAAATAAATTATGAAACATATCAACAGCAACTTGTTGAAGGTGTTGCACAGCTCGTAGGCCAGAGTGTTGAACAAGTTAGATTAGTTATTAATCATCAAGAGAAAACTTCACAAAATAAACCTTATAAAGAGCACAATTACTCAGAATCGCCTGATAAAAACTATTTATCCGACTTTATCGGAGAGGATGTCTCATTATCAAAAACTGACAAAAGAAATACAACAAAGACTTTGATGTCTAAATTGATAAGTTTGCTGCTTAACTACCCATTAATAGTAGATGCTACTGCCGAGGTTCGCGTTAGAAATATAAATAATTCAGAAGTGCTGCTTGAATTAATTCATTCTGCTCAGATTGATGAAAGTATCTCCCAAGAGAGCTTAATTAAACCATTTAAGAAAAAAACTAACATATATAGCAGGCTTAAAGAGCTGTGTTCTTTAGAGCCACATCTAAGTGAGAATCAAGCTCGGGATGAATTTTTAGAATGTTTGAATAGTATAGAAAGGCTACAAAAAAACACCCAAATAAAACATTCAATTGCCAGTGCGAGCACTATAGAGGAGGAACGAATTATTATGGATGATATTAAAAAGGGTAAAAGGATTAATTAATAATTGTTAGCTAGCTATCGGACATCAAGTCAATTGAGTTATCGTTAGTTAATATATTTTTCATTGCCTCCTTAAATGTCATAGAGGCTGAGTTAGAGCCTTCGCAACGATTTCTTAAATCAGGGTTCCAAGATGTGTAACATTTTTTTGGATAATCTAAGCGAATTGCCATAATATACTTTGGTTTTTTGGCTGGAGTAAAACCAACAAAGAATGTCCTTTTTTCCCCACTCTTGCTGTAAGCTCCATTTATAACTTTTTCAGCAGTTCCAGTCTTACCAGCAACGCTATAGCCATCTATTTGAGCTCTATAACCAGAACCCTTGTCAGAAGCTACAGAATCAAGAATTGAGGCAATTTTACTTACAGATTTGCCACTAAATACATTAATGCGCTCTTCCCCATAGTTGATTCCTTCGATAAGTTTAAGTGGTGGAATTTTTCCTTCATTTGCAAAGACTAGATAAGCCCTAGCAAGTTGAGCTAAATTAGTTTCCATTGGACCATGACCAAAAGAAAGAGACCTTTTATCTGCATCTCCCCAAGATTCATAATATCTAAGTGAGCCAGAGTTTTCTATACTAGGAATTAACCCAAGAGGGTGTCCAAAGCCTAGGGAACTCCATGTATTGTACATTTCTTCTTTGCTTAACCTTTCCGATACAGTAACTGTTCCTAAATTGTGAGATTTTTCAAGTATTTTTTTGATAGTCATTTGAGTGTACTTTTTGTCTGGCCTTATATGGCCAACTCTTTCGGTAACATCTATCAATTCATCTTCAGTTGCGGTTATTTTATTCTTATCTAGAGCCAATAACATAGTGAATGGCTTCATTGTTGATCCTGGCTCAACCTTGTCAGCTAATACTCTATTACGGTAATTTTTTGGATTGTAGATACCTTTGTTGTTAGGGTTGTCTGCAGGGTAATTTGCCATCGCAAGTATTTCCCCATTTGCCGATAAAACGATTGCTGATGCTGAATCAGCTTCATGGAATCTTACTGAATTTTCTAGTGCTTTGAAGGCATAGAACTGAATTTTGGAGTCAATAGTTAGCTTAATGTCCTTACCATGTTCTAATTTATTTATAGTTGTCGGGTTAAAGTATGAATCACTAGAAAAATCGCTATATTCAAACTTTGTCTTGCCATTTCTACCAGCTAGTGACTGCTCAAACTCACCTTCAATTCCTGATATACCCTTATTGTCATGGTTTATCCTTCCTATTAATGGCGCCAGAGAGGCACCTTTCGGGTAATATCTTTTTGTATCCTCTTGAATGGTTATTCCATCAGCTATTTGTGGAAAGCAACTCTTAATTGTTTCGTATTTATTTTTTGTCTGTTTTATCCCTAAAACAGAAAGAACTTTATCAACAAGGCTTCCTTTTTTTGGCTTCTCTTTGCAAACATTTACCCTGACTTTTTTTAGTCTTTCAACCCTACGAAGCAAAGGATCTGTTAGCGAAATATTTTTTTTAATTATTAGATAGCCTCTTTTATTTTTTCTCTTTTTTGCAAGTATTTCGTCAAGCTCATCAAATGGCATATCTAACGCATTAGCAAGCCTAGGTATAAATTCTGGCTGAAGCCTCATTGGATTTAGCTCTATTTTTTTAAGTATTAAATTACTTGCAAGGAGTTCACCATTTCTATCAACAATATCACCCCTTCGAGCCTTATCAATAAATAGTTGTGATGACTGATTAACGGCCCTCTCTTGTAAAGAAATTTCTCCGGCAGATAAGTTATGAATATTTATAATCCTGTATGAAAAAGCAATTAACAAGACCAGAAAAATATATCTAACAAACCCTTGCCTGTTCCAAAAGTGCTGTACTCTAGATGATTTAATAGTAACCATACCTATCACAGCTCTATTTTTTTTGTCTTTTGTGGTAATTTCATGCCAAGCTCTATTTCCGCCTTTCTTTGAATTTCTCCACCGCTAATTTTTTTTGAGTATTCAGTTAATAGCTGTTTATTGATTGAAAGTATGCTCTGGTTTAGTTTTTGCGCATCTCTTGACTCTTTAAATAGGATTCGTAACTGATTGTTCCATACTATACTTAATATGGAAAATATAATTATTATTATCCCGAGCAAAATATTTACTTTTGTTCTAGTTAACACTTTTCAGCTACCCTAAGAATTGCACTCCTTGATCTTACGTTGTCAGATAATTCAGCTTTACTTGCAAAATATTTGCCAAAGTCTAATAGCGTTGTTTTTTCAAATGAATTATTCATAACAGGCAAACCCTTGGGGATAGTTTTTTGTCTTGAATGTTTTTGAATAAATTTCTTTACTATTCTATCTTCAATTGAATGAAAACTAATAACACATAGTCTTCCTCCGAGGGTCAACATATCAATTGTTTCATCTAAAGTGCTTGCTAGTTGTTTTAACTCTTCATTAACAAATATACGAATTGCCTGAAATGACCTAGTTGCAGGGTGTTTCTTTTGCTTGCCACCAACAACATTACTAATAATAGTTGCTAGTTGTGTTGTTGTAGTTATTTCAATATCTTGTTGGTACTTCTTTATTGCTTTAGCAATTCTCCTGCTTTTCTTCTCTTCCCCGAACTGATAAATAACATTTGCAATTTCAAGTTCAGTTGCACAAGATATCCATTCTGCAGCACTGATACCTTTAGTTTGGTCCATTCGCATATCTAAAGGCCCATCATTATTAAAACTGAAACCACGTTCAGCATTATCTATTTGAGGAGATGAAACCCCTAAATCCATTAATATTCCATCAATCTTTCCTATAAGTTTAAGATTTTCAAGTAATTCTTTTAAATTAACAAACGATTCATGATAAATTTCAAGGCGACTGTCAGTGAAGTTTTTTTTAGCATATTCGATAGCATCAAGGTCCTTATCGATAGCTATTATTCTTCCGTTATTATTGAGCAAATCTAGCATCATTCTAGTATGACCTCCACGGCCAAAAGTTGCGTCAACATAAATACCGTTATTTTTGATATTTAAGCCATCAATTGATTCATTCAGCATCACTGATTTGTGATGGTTAGAGTTCATAGTGATAGTTGGCTTATTTCTGGTGGAAGTTCTTCTCTTTTACTTAGACTGTCAAGATTATCAATGTGCTTATTCCAAGTTGCCTCATTCCAAATTTCAAAATTATTTCCCTGACCACTCAAAATAACTTTCTTATCAATTTTTGCATATTCTCTTAGCTTTATAGGAATTAGTATACGAGATACCTTGTCCATTTCGCATTCTGTAGCGTGACCTATAAGCTTTCTTTTAAGTCTTTTAGTGTGTATATTAAGGGAAGGCAACGCGCCAACTTTAAATTCAAGTTTTTGCCAGTCAGCTAAGGGATAAAGCAATAAACAGTCGTCTTCAGGGTGTATGCTTAAAATCATTCTACCATCACATGCATTAATAATTAACTCATGATGTCGAGAAGGTATCTTAATTCTACCTTTGTTATCAATGCTGATTGTATGGACACCCCTAAACATAAATAAGTTTTTTATATACTTTGTCAAAATAAGGCTCACCCTTAGTTGACAATTGATTGATTGATTTACTTATTACTAAGATATCCTCAAATATATTTAACATGACACGTTAATTTTATACCACTTAATACTACTTTATACCATTATTTACCACATTTAATAATTATGATAAATTAATAATAAAATACAGTTATACTTCTCGATTAACCTACTAAATATATTCAAGATATGTAGGTTATTTTTTTTTAATATATATGGAGAATAAAGATGAAAAACTATAAATTTGGAGTGATGATGAAGTCACTCTTACTAGCCGGACTTATTGCGAGTCCAGCGGTTATAGCTGATACCATTAAGCTTGGTGCAGCGGTATCTTTGTCGGGTAAATACTCAACAGCAGGTAACCATACTAAAAAAGGCTATGACTTAGGTGTTAAATATGTCAACTCTATGGGTGGCGTAGCTGTTAATGGGAAGAACTATGATTTAGAAATTGTCTACTATGATGACGAGTCTACGCCAGCGCGTGGAGCTTCATTAGCTGAAAGGTTAATTCTTAGAGATAAGGTGAGCTTTATGTTGGGACCATATAGTTCAGGTCTAACTAAAGCAATTGCGCCAGTGACAGAAAAACATGGTGTGCCAATGGTCGAGGCAAATGGTGCCTCACGCTCATTGTTTAATCAGGGCTACAAGTATATGTTTGCGGTACTGTCAACTTCAGAGCAATACCTGCAAGAAGCAGTCAATCAAATAGCACTTAAAGCTGGTAAACCAGCATCAGAAATAACTGTAGCTCTTGCAATTGAGAATGATCCATTCTCTCAAGACATTAGAGCTGGTGTTCTTGATGACGTTAATCGTCATGGTATGAAAGTTGTTATTGATGACAAGTTGCCTAGAGATTTAAGCGATATGACATCTACACTGGTTAAGGTGAAAGCATTAAAGCCAGACCTACTTGTAGTTTCTGGCCACTCTAAAGGCGCAGCGTTATCCGTTAGGCAAATGAATGATCTGGGCGCTTCAGTTAACATGCTTGCAATGACACATTGTGAGTCAGCTAAGCTACATGACAAAGAAAAATTTGGCAATCTTGCCGATCATGCTTTGTGTGCAGCACAATGGTCTCCTAGTGTTTCAAGTTCTGGCGATGTGTTTGGAAGTGCAGGAAACTACTCTTCAATCTTTAATGATACATACGGCTATGTACCACCATATCAGGCTGCTGAATCAAGTGCAGCAGTGATAGTAATGGCAGATGCCATAACAAGAGCTAATTCTCTTGATAAGGATAGTGTTAGAGATGCTCTTGCTGCAACTGACCTTTCAACTTTTTATGGTCAAATAAGGTTCTCAGAGGCAGGTAATAATATTGCAAAACCAATGATTTTACGTCAACTCATTGATGGCAAATATTATGTTGTAGCTCCAGCAAATGTTGCGGAAGCTGAACTTGTATATCCGCGTCCTTAATTGAGCGTTTCTAGAGAGTTTTTTTAAACTCAAAAGGCAGCACTTAATTAAGTGCTGCCTTTTATAAATTACTATTTAAAGAATGACTAATAATGATTACCTATTTAAATATATTAATCGATAGCCCAGAGTTTCTTGCTCAGCTAGTAATTAATGGTTTGCTGGTTGGTGCTATTTTTGCATTAATTGCCTATGGCTTAGCATTAATTTGGGGAGTAATGGATATAATCAATTTTGCTCAAGGCGAGATGGTTATTTTTGGTGGCTATATAACTTATACCTTATTTTATCAATTCGGAATTCATCCTATACTTTCAATTCCAATTGTTGCTGTTTTACTTTTTGTATTCGGTTTACTTGTATATAAAACCGTTATTTATCGACTGTTGGGCGAGAAAGATATCTTTATTACCATACTAGCCACCTTTGGATTGGCTATTCTAATGCAACAATTGATGCAGGCGATTTTTGGTCCAGATGTTGTTACAGCAAACCCTGAGCTAGGAATGATGCACATATTTGATGGAAAAGTATCAATCTCTAATATACAACTTATTAGTTTTCTCATTGCAGCTGCTGTCGCTATTGCGTTATTTATTATAATGAAGTACTCTCGTATGGGTCAGGCTATTAGAGCAACCGCACAAAATCCACGAGCATCAAGAATTCTCGGGATTGATATTGAAAAAGTCTACGCCAATACATTCGCTATTAACGCAGCTCTATGTGGTATTGGAGGAGCCTTGGTGGTTATGGTTTGGACGATACATCCTTTTATTGGCTTAGTTTATACATTCCGCTCATTTATGATTGTTATTCTTGCAGGATTAGGTAATTTTGTGGGGATAATTTTTGCTGGCATGGGGATAAGTTCGCTTGAAAATGTCACTGGCTTTGTTATCGGTGCAGAGTTCCAGGCCGCTGTTATTTTTTGTCTGTTGGTTATTATTCTTGTTACAAGAAGTATACTGGCAAGAAAAAAACGCCAATACATACAATAATCGAGGTTTTGATAATGATTATAAAGAATAAACAAAATAATTTTATTTGGTTAGGTTTGGCAATATCTGCTATTGCTCCATTTTTTTTCCCAAATCATATAACTCTCCTGACCTATATCTGGGTAATGATTATCCTAGCGCTTACTTGGGATATGCTTGGAGGGCAAACAGGCTACACCTCTTTCGGAAATATTTTATTTTTTGGTGTTGGCATGTATGTCTGTGCAGTTGTGCAAAGAGATATGTTTTCTAGTGGCTTAGATAGATTTGAGCGAGTTTCTGAAGTTGTAGTTAGCTTGAATGCAAGTGAATATTTTATCAGCCTTGCTGTTGGAACTTTTTCTGGCGCCATTGTAGCCGTATTACTTGCCGTGATTCTTGGCTCAGGAATACTAGGTATGCGTGGACACTATTTCGCAATCTGCACTCTAGGATTAGGCCATGCAGCTGCTGAAATAACTAGCGGTATTGAATACCTTGGAGCTGGTTCTGGAATGGTAACACCTATATATCCAAGTGAACTGTTAGTAGGAAAAGAGGAGTTTTATTATTACGCATTTTTATTGGTTGCGATTACCACGTTCTTTCTGTTTAGGAAGATATATCAGAGTCAGTTTGGATTGGCACTTAATGCCATTAGGGATAACGAAAATAAAGCAGAATCTATGGGAATTCATACTACTCAATATAAAATTGCTGGCTGGTCAATTTCAGCTTTCTTTTTAGCTATTGCTGGAGCAGGAGTAGGTAATGTTATTGGATTTATCGACCCTGTAGAAATCGCTTTTTCAGGTCCAACATTTGGTGTCTGGATGATTGTCATGGCCATATTGGGCGGTAAAGGTACCATCTGGGGCCCTGTGCTTGGCGCAATAATATTATATTCAGCAAAAGAAACCTTCTGGACTTACTTATTAGGATGGGACAAGGTTGCTCTTGGTTTGTTGATTTTAATCGTAGTAGTATATTTTCCAAAAGGAATATTGGGCTACTTTAAGGAGAGAAAACAACTAAGCAATAGTATTTTGTCTCAAAAAGGAGAAAGCTAATGGACCTATTAAGTGTAAATTCAGTTAATAAGTCATATGGCGGTGTTATTGCAAATAGAGATGTGTCTCTTACTGTTCCAAAAGGCAAAATAGTAGGCATTATTGGGCCAAATGGTTCTGGCAAAACGACACTATTTAATTCTATTGTTGGACATCATCCGATTGATTCAGGTGAAATATATTTTAATGGTGAAGAAATCTCATCATTACCTATTCCTAAGATTGCAAGGTTAGGAATGCTCAGAACATTTCAGCAAACTCATATTTACGGCAAAATGACTTGCATACAAAATATGCAGATTAGTTCAGATATTGATGCTAATTGGAAAAGAGTTTTTAATCCATTTTCAAAAGATGTTGATGAAATGGTAAATGAATTATTGGCTTTTGTGGGTTTGTATAAGAAGCGTTTTTTGTTGGCAGGAGATTTATCTTTTGGACAGCAAAAGCTCTTAGAGTTTGCTATGGCATTAATGAAAAAGCCTACGATACTCTTGCTTGATGAACCAACAGCTGGTGTAAATCCAACTTTAATTAATGGCCTCATTGACCGACTTCATCAAGTTAATGAAGAAAAAGGAATAACACTGCTAGTAATAGAACACAATATGCGGGTAGTCATGAATCTAGCGGAACATATATATTGCTTAGCAAACGGAACAATGCTTGCAGATGGCAAGCCAGATGAAATACAAAATGATCAGCGCGTAATTGATGCTTATTTAGGAAATTAGATATGACAAAAAAAATTCACGGTTATGGCGAGGGTGATGTAGAAACTGTAATATCAGTAGAGGATGTTGATAAACAAGCAAGCGCTTTAAAAAATAAGAATTTAACAACGAAAATTTTAGATGACTTGACAGACAATAAGCCACATCTAAGTATTGAAAGTCTTAGAGCTGGCTATGGAGAGATGGAAATACTTCACAATGTAGACTTACGAGTTGGTGAAGGACAATCGCTTTGCTTGATAGGACCAAATGGTGCCGGTAAATCAACCATCCTTCATAGTATTTTTGGATTTACAAGAATTTTTGATGGAGATATTAATATTGATGGAGAGAATATAACACACCTAACCCCTAATCAAAAACTAAAAGACTCTGGGATTGCTTATATATTGCAAGACAACTCTGTTTTCCCAAACATGACGGTTGAGGAAAATTTGTTGATGGGCGGCTTCTTATTAGATAAAACAGCGGACGCTAAAAAGGCTGTTGATGAGGTATTTTCTGAGTATGGACGCCTTAACAAGCGCAGAAATAACAAAGCAAGCTCTCTCTCTGGAGGTGAAAGGAGGTTATTAGAGATAGCTAGAGCATTAATAATGAACCCTAAGGTGCTATTAGTTGATGAACCCTCAATAGGTTTAGAGCCAAGATTTATTAATATGGTTTTTGAAATCCTTGGAGATCTACAAAACAATCAGGGAAAAACCATAATCATGGTAGAACAGAATGCCAAAAAAGGACTAGAGTTTTGCGACATAGGTTATGTTATTGTTTCTGGTGAGCTTGTATTAGCTGATCGAGGCTACAAGTTATTAGAGAGTCCTGAAGTTGGGCGATTGTTTCTTGGTGGCTAAGTTAAAAGCTAATCATCTTTGTAGCTCTTACTTGCTATATTCTACTAATCATTATTTATTTATCCATAATGTGATTAATTATTCTTAAATTAAGTAGAATTTAATATAATATGAGTAAAATTCTAATTTTTTTTATTGTTGCTTAGTCTACTAGAGGCATGATAGTTAATAAAATTACTTACAAGAAATTAATGGCTTTGGCCGGGCTTTTTTGGTTTGCATATTTGATTTTTCATTTATTTGGCTTGTTCTATTTTCATTTAGGTGAAGAGGCTTTCAATTTGTATTATGGTTGGTTAAATAACTCACCTATAGATACAATACTACGCATATTATTACTTTTATCTCTTGGGTTTCATGTTTATATTGCAGTCACTAGACAGCTATCAAACAATTCAAGTATAGGAACAAAATATAAGAAACCTTATCCTAAAGCAGTTCCTAGGAGTGTTGCATGGTCAGGCGCATTAATGTTATTGTTTTTTATAATATTTCATTACTTTCAAATGCATGAAGTTGAAAGTGTAACTTTGTATAAATTTCTTGTAGATACATTGACAAAACCTGAAATGATAATTATTTATATTTTAGGATTAACAACCATTACAGCTCACCTTCATCATGGATTGACAAACGCCTTTCAAAGTCTTGGTTTGTGTCATAAGCAATACAATCTAATTGTAAGTCTTATTTTGTTTGTGGTTATGGGTGGCTATATATCAATTCCATTAAGTATCTGGTATGCATAAACTAAATTCAAAAACACCTACTGGCGATATTGAAAAGCGTTGGGATAAGCATCTTTTTGATCTTTCTCTAATCGCACCACAAAATCGAGCGAAATATAATATTATTGTGATTGGTACAGGCCTTGCAGGTGCATCTTTATGCGCTACTCTAGGTGAGTCTGGTTATAACGTGCAGTCGTTTTGTTTTAACGATAGTCCACGTAGAGCGCACTCTATTGCAGCACAGGGCGGTATTAATGCCAGCAAAAATTACCAAAATGATGGTGACAGCACCCATAGATTGTTCTATGACACAATGAAGGGTGGCGACTTTAGAGCTCGTGAATCAAATGTTTATCGTTTAGCGCAATTGAGCGGCAATATTATTGACCAAGCTGTTTCTCAAGGTGTTCCTTTTGCAAGAGAGTATAGTGGCTATTTGGCAAACCGCTCATTTGGTGGTGCACAGGTTTCACGTACATTTTATGCTCGTGGGCAAACTGGCCAACAACTCTTACTAGGCGCATATAGCGCAATGAGTAAAGAAGTTGCATCGGGCAAGGTTAAACATCATTCAAGGTCTGAAATGCAAGAAGTTATTATTGTGGACGGCAAAGCACGTGGTATTGTGGTTCGCGATCTGGTAAGCGGCAAAATATCGGCACATACCGCTGATTGTGTTGTTATGTGTACCGGTGGTTATTCTAACGCTTTTTATTTGTCCACCAATGCTAAAGGTTGTAACACTTCAGCTACTTGGCGCGCACATAAAAAAGGTGCTTTTTTTGCCAACCCTAGCTTCACTCAAATTCACCCAACATGTATTCCTCCGACTGGTGAAAACCAATCAAAACTTACATTGATGAGTGAGTCACTTAGAAATGATGGTCGAATTTGGGCACCAAAGAAGATTGAAGATTGTACAAAAGATCCTAGAGAAATTGTTGAGGAGGATAGAGATTATTTCCTTGAACGTATGTATCCTGCTTTTGCTAATCTAGTGCCAAGAGACGTTGCTTCTAGAGCTGTAAAAAGTATTTGCGATGAAGGCCGTGGCATTGGCACTGAAATTAATGGCGAGAAGCTTGGAGTTTACCTTGACTTCTCATCGATAATAGAGCGCATTGGTGAAGATAAAGTAAGGGCTAAATACGGTAACTTATTTGATATGTACGAACGAATTTCTGGTGAGAATCCTTACCAGTTGCCTATGAAGATTTACCCAGCTCCACATTACACAATGGGAGGACTTTGGGTTGACTACAACCTAATGACAACTATTAATGGTTTGTTTGCGACTGGCGAAGCAAATTTCTCTGAGCATGGTGCTAATAGGCTCGGAGCTTCAGCATTAATGCAGGGTTTGGCAGATGGCTATTTTATCGCACCAAGAACTGTTGCAAATTATCTCGCTAAGAATAAACTCGAGCCTGTTGATCTTAATCATCCAAATGTGATTCAAGCAATTGACGATACCAAAGAGCGTATAAATAAATTAATGAATGCCCCAGAGCCTAAGCACTCGCCTGACTATTATCATAAGAAGGTCGGTCGAATCTTGTGGGGTGCTTGTGGAATGTCTCGTGAAAGAGAGGCTCTAAAATCAGCTATAGAAGAAATTAGATCTCTACAAATAGATTTTTGGCAGAACGTCAAAGTTACTGGCGTTGAAAATGATATGAATCAAACCTTAGAGCGAGCAGGTAGAGTTGCCGATTTCATTGAACTTGGACACTTAATGTGTCGTGATGCTCTTGAACGTGAAGAGTCTTGTGGTTGTCATGCTCGTTTAGAGTATTTGGCTTCAGATGGTGAAGCTAAGAGGGATGATGAGAACTTTGCTTATGTGGCCGCTTGGGAATATTCTCAAAAAGGCACTATTCTAAATAAAGAGCAATTAAATTTTGAATTTGTCAAACCAAGTGTGAGGGATTACACATGAATTTTACACTCCATATTTGGCGTCAAAAAAACACGCAGACTAAAGGAGAGTTTTGTACCTATCAAGTTGATAATATCGATAGCGACACCTCGTTTTTGGAGATGCTGGACCAACTTAATGAGCAGCTTATTGAAAAAGGCGAGGACTGTATTGTTTTTGATTATGACTGTAGAGAAGGTATCTGTGGCGCTTGTTCATTAGTTATTAATGGTCATCCACATGGCGAGAAAAAAGCCACCACCACTTGTCAGCTTTATATGCGTGAATATGTTGATCAAGCAGAACTGTGGATTGAGCCTTTTAGGGCTGAAAGCTTCCCAGTGATTAAGGACGTTTTAACTAATCGTGATGCCTTTGACCGCATTATCCAGGCTGGCGGCTATGTGTCGACAAATACTGGTTCTGCGCCCGAGGCAAATTCACAACTGGTCAACAAAAATGATGCTGATGCTGCTTTTGACTCTGCAACTTGTATTGGTTGTGGTGCTTGTGTAGCGGTTTGTCCAAATGCTTCAGCAAGTCTTTTCGTGTCAGCCAAGATTGCTCATTTAGATCGACTTCCACAAGGAAAAGTGGAGAGCGATATGCGCGCAAAAAATATGGTTAGACAAATGGAGTTAGAGGGTTTTGGCAGTTGTTCGAATCATCGCCACTGCGAAGCAGTATGCCCACAAGAAATATCTATAAGTAACATTACTTTGATGAATAGTCTGTGCTAAGGTTACTGATTAAATAAATGCTACATTTATGTTGTTTTGATGGTCATATTAATATTTGTTAAATGACTTTTTTTAATCTTTTATAAGGAATGTTATGAAAATTGTATTATTGGGTGCTGCTGGTGGAATTGGACAAGCACTAGCTTTAATTTTAAAAACACAGTTGCCAGCCGGCTCTGATTTGTCGTTATATGATATTGCTCCTGTAACACCTGGTGTTGCTGCAGACCTTAGTCATATTCCAACTGCTGTAAAGGTAAGTGGATTTGCTGGTGAAGACCCATCTCCAGCTCTAGAGGGTGCAGATATTGTACTAATTTCAGCAGGCGTTGCACGTAAGCCGGGCATGGACCGCTCTGATCTTTTTAATATAAATGCAGGCATTGTAAAAAACCTTGTCTCTGCTTGTGCTGATACTTGTCCTAATGCATTAATTGGTATTATTACTAACCCAGTTAATACTACTGTTGCTATCGCTGCAGAAGTTTTAAAGCAAAAAGGTGTTTATAATCCAGCACGCTTATTTGGTATTACAACTTTAGATATTATTCGTTCAAATACCTTTGTCGCTGAAGCTAAAGGGCTAAACCCTGAAGATGTTAACGTGCCTGTAATTGGAGGACATTCTGGAGTTACTATATTGCCATTGCTTTCTCAGTCAGGCTTTGAATTTACTAACGAAGAAATCTCTGCAATGACTACACGTATTCAAAATGCTGGGACTGAAGTTGTTGAAGCAAAAGCTGGAGGAGGCTCAGCTACCTTGTCAATGGGTCAAGCTGCTGCAAGATTTGGCCTTTCACTAGTCCGTGCTTTGAATGGCGAGGATAATGTTATTGAGTGTACATATATTGAGGGCCCTGGCGATAAGGCACGTTTTTTTGCGCAGCCAGTTCTTTTAGGGAAAAACGGCGTTGAAAAAGTATTAGATTATGGCACTTTAACAACTTTTGAAGAGTCTACTCTAAACAATGCACTTGATATACTTAGAGATGACATTGCTAAAGGGGAATCCTTTATAGAATAGTTAATCTTAGAGTTGAATAAAATACTCAAAACATAATACAAACAAAGATATAATCACTGTTTTTTGTCATATTTAGTTCATGCGGTATGCCTAAATAAATAACGACTTTGAAAGTCTTTGGACAGTAATTGTTATTACTATATAGTAATTGTTATTAATATCTATAGATAAAGTTGTAATAATAAATAACAACTGACCACAAACTAGAAGTAATTATGTCTGAACAATTTCATGAAAAGTCCCTCGAATATCATAGCCAAGGAAGACCTGGCAAGATACATGTTTCATCTCATAAAAGTTTGGAAACTGCAGAAGATTTGAGTCTAGCTTATACCCCAGGTGTTGCAGCACCTGTCAGAGAAATAACAAAAGATCAGAGTGCGGTAAATAAATACACTGCCAAAGGGAATTTGGTTGCCGTTATTACTGACGGTTCAGCCGTTTTGGGATTGGGCAATGTTGGGCCTTTGGCTGCTAAGCCGGTTATGGAAGGTAAAGCAGTATTGTTTAAGTGTTTTGCAGATATTGACGTTTTTAATATTGAACTTAATACGCAAGATGTTGATGAAATTGTCAACACAATTAATAATATTGCACCAACTTTTGGTGGCATTAATCTGGAAGATATTTCTGCTCCTCGTTGCTTTGAAATAGAGCAGAGATTGATTGATAAGTTAGATATACCTGTATTTCATGACGACCAGCATGGTACCGCTATTATTGTTGCAGCTGGTCTTTTAAATGCACTAGAGATTCAAGGAAAAACAATCGATACAGCGCAGATTGTTGTTGCAGGCGGAGGTTCAGCAGGCCTTGCCACCTTAGAGTTGTTGGCACACTTAGGGTTTAAAAAGGAAAACATGATTCTAGTGGATCGCAACGGCGTGGTATCAGAAGATAGAAAGCATCAGGTCAATAAATATAAAGCCGTATTTGCACTGGATACTAAGAAAAAAACACTTGACGATGCAATGAATGGAGCAGATGTATTTATTGGTGTTGCAAGAGGAGACCTTGTTACACAAGAAATGATTAAATCGATGGCAGCAAAGCCAATAGTGTTTGCACTTTCTAATCCAGATCCTGAGATTACACCGGTCGATGCGTTTTCTTGTAGAAAGGATTTGTTGATGGCAACAGGAAGAAGCGATTATCCTAATCAGGTTAACAATGTACTTGGATTTCCATATATCTTTCGAGGAGCCTTAGATTCTAGAGCCAGTGAAATAAACAACGAGATGAAAACTGCTGCTGTAAAAGCAATAAGAGAGCTTGCAAAGCTTGAAGTACCACAGAGTGTGCTGGATGCATACAGTGTAGATTCATTAGTTTTTGGTAAAGATTATATTATTCCTAAACCTTTTGATCCAAGACTCATTTCAACTGTTCCTAAAGCAGTCTATGATGCAGCAATATCTAGCGGTGTGTCTAGGCTATAAATTGGATAATAGATAATAGCAAAAAACCTTTAAAAAAAGACCGTATATTGTATTGCACCATACTAATAGATATGGGATAATGTCCGATTGTTTTTTTGGAGGGGTTCCCGAGCGGCCAAAGGGAACAGACTGTAAATCTGTCGGCTCTGCCTTCGAAGGTTCGAATCCTTCCCCCTCCACCATTGAGAAAGTAGTAGGATTAGCGGGTATCGTATATTGGTATTACCTTGGCCTTCCAAGCCAATGAGACGAGTTCGATTCTCGTTACCCGCTCCATATGGAAGAGGTTGTGCTCACCTAGCTCAGTCGGTAGAGCACTTCCTTGGTAAGGAAG
>CETT01038615.1_pt1 | contig 17699 bp, 15 predicted proteins | sample 356361 | NCBI WGS metagenome assembly CETT01 (sample SAMEA2622429, study PRJEB7988) | marine metagenome | isolation source: saline water (ENVO:00002010), including | reverse complement strand
TACACATAATGAAAAAAATTACAATATCTGTGCTAGTTGTGGCTTTGTGTTACATAGCCACAGTGTTTTATATTGGTAACAAGACTGAGACCGTTTTTCAAGATTATATTGCTAACTCTGATAAGAGTTCTAAAGAGCTTTACGATGTTTCGGTTAAGTTGGTCTCTTACAAAAAATCTTTCCTATCATCTAGTGCAGAAGTCGAGATAGATGTAATTAATCCTCCACTAAGAGCTGACTTGGTTGAGTTTATAAATCTACCCATAAAATCTAACTTTATTGTTAATCATGGCCCAATATTTTTTCATGATCAACTGACTTTTGGTTTGGCAAAAGTAGACAGCAATATTATTGCTTCTGAAGTTATAGCAAATGCCTACCTAGAAGAGTTTAATAATTACGTGTCTGGAGATGTTGTTATTTCAACCTCCATAGATTTCAATTTATCTGGAAAAATTAAGGCAAAATCAATTATCGATGGTATTGATATAACGAGCGAATCTAAAAATGAAAGACTTGCATTCACACCTATTGCAATAATTATAGAGACAGACTCTAATAAAGTTGATAGCTATAAAAGTAGCCTTCAGTTTAAAGATTTTACAATTAACAGTGATGATTTTTATGTAAATGTAAGTGGAGTTAGGGTTGACTCAAATATTCAAAGAATGTTTGGTGGAATCGTGCCAATAGGTGTCAACAAGGGGAGCATTGACGACATAATGATAAGGTCTTCAGGGTTGGGTCTACAGCCAATTAATTTATCAATAAAATCAAACACAAGTACAAGCGAATCAAGCTCTAAACTTCTTGCCGAAGGGAGCGTTAACTTAACCCTTAAAAATTCAGACAAATTTTCAATCCCTATACCCGTAGACTCTATAAATGTTAAGGTAAAACTTTTTGGCCTGAGTGAGAATGATATCGCCTCACTAAACAATATTTTGTCAATATCTCCTTCAAGTAATGAGGACATTCTTTTGGGTCAGCTAGAGTTGTGGGCAAATAACCTGTTGTCTGGAGGAGATTTAAATTATGACTTAGGAGTTTCAGCTACCAAGGACAGTAATGTTGTTGTAAATGCAGATATAAGGTTGGGCTATAAAGGACATAAATTTGCAAAATCTAGTTTAGAAGAAACCCTACTCAGTTTGCAAAAAAATGTACTAGACATTGTCAATGCAGAGCTAGAAATATTAGTCAATAAGTCGCTAATAAAATCTCTAAATAAGAATGAGGCTGTCACTGTAGAGATGATGCTATCTGGGCTAATTAATGAGGGCCTGGTCGAAGAAAATTCAACTGAATATATTGTCTCTGCTAGCTACAAAGACAGAGTCGCAATGGTCAATAAGAAGGACCTATCTAAAGACTTGTTGAGAGAATTAGTCAATTTAAAATTGATAGATAGCCCATAAAAAGGCAATGATAGGCGACTCTTTATGGTCCGATTTCTCTCAACATTTAGCCAAAATATCTAGCTTTAATTGGCGATAAATTTTTTCACCTTTCAGGGTTCTTACAATTTCCAGAGCAAAACACAGGGCAGTTCCAACTCCTTGTGAAGTTATGACTTTACTGTCTTTGACAACCGCCTGATTGCTAATATATCCAGTGCTATCTATCTTGTTTTCAATTGACGGGTAACAGGTAAACTTGTCTCCCAACACTCCAGCTTTATTCAGCGCATAAGGGGCAGCACAAATTGCACCTATATGTTTATCGCTGTTTTGTATTTCTTTAAGTATAGAGAGTATCGTTTGGTTTTCTGCAAGTATCTCTGTACCACCCCAACCACCAGGGAGTACAACCATATCTAAACCATCAACATCAACATCGTCAATCAAGCACTCAGTCACGATAGCTATATTGTGAGCCCCAATAGCTGTTTTGTTTTCTAATCCAGCGGTAATTACATCTATACCACCACGACGACAAATATCAATAATGCTTATAGCTTCAACTTCCTCAAAACCATTAGCTAAAGGGACTAAAACTTGCGTCATAATTGTTGTTATTTTTTGTTATTTGTAAGATAAAATAAGTTCTTTTTTGTCAAGAATAACATCAAAAGGAGAAGTATGTTTGATAAATCGCAAACTATATCGGTGATTGACGCTGAAATTGCCCAAGCAATTAGCGCTGAGGAGGCTAGACAGGAAGCTCATATAGAGCTTATTGCTAGCGAGAACTATACATCAGTGGCAGTAATGGAAGCTCAAGGTTCTCAATTGACCAATAAATATGCCGAAGGTTACCCTAGGAAGAGATACTATGGAGGCTGTGAACATGTTGATGTCGTTGAGCAGCTTGCTATAGATAGGGCCAAAAAATTGTTTGGTGCAGACTATGCAAATGTACAGCCACACTCTGGTTCTCAGGCTAATGCAGCAGTTTTTCAGGCGCTACTTATTCCTGGCGATACGGTATTAGGAATGAGTTTAGCGCATGGCGGGCATTTAACTCATGGTGCTGCACCTTCGTTTTCAGGAAAAAACTTTAATGCCGTTCAATATGGACTGAACCCTGAAACTGGAGAGATAGACTATGAGCAAGTAGCAAGCCTTGCAAAAGAGCACAAACCAAAAATGATAATTGCCGGTTTCTCAGCTTACTCTAGAGTTATTGATTGGCAACGTTTTAGAGATATAGCAGACTCAGTTGGGGCCTACCTTATGGTAGATATGGCACATGTAGCTGGACTAATTGCTGTAGGTGAATATCCATCTCCAATAGAGGTTGCGGATGTAGTAACTACAACAACACACAAAACATTAAGAGGTCCTCGTGGAGGATTGATTCTGGCTAGATCAAATGAGGAGATTGAGAAGAAATTAAATTCAGCTATATTCCCAGGTATTCAGGGCGGCCCTTTGATGCATATTATTGCTGCTAAGGCCGTATCTTTTAAAGAGGCAATGAGTGAAGATTATAAGAATTACCAAAGACAAGTGAAAGTCAATGCACAAGCTATGGCAGATACATTTATTGATAGAGGATATGATGTAGTTTCTGGTGGCACCGATGATCATCTATTCCTGGTTAGTTTTATTGAGCAAGGCCTGACAGGTAAAGAGGTAGATGCTGCTCTTGGGAGTGCACACATAACTGTTAATATGAATGCTGTACCTAATGACCCTCAATCGCCATTTGTTACTAGTGGTATACGTGTTGGAACTCCAGCAGTTACTACCCGTGGCTTTAATGATAGTGAGTGCCGTGATCTTACTAATTGGATTTGTGATATTTGTGACAATCTCGGTGATCAATCTGTAATAGACGAGGTTAAATCAAAAGTAGCTAAATTGTGTAACAAATATCCGGTCTATAAATAGGTTTGTATTTATAATATAATCTAATTTTGGAGGATAATGCGCTGTCCATTTTGTCAATCTGACGATACAAAAGTACTTGATACTAGATTAATTGGTGAAGGTTCTCAGGTACGACGAAGACGAGAATGTACTTCTTGTAATGAGCGCTATTCTACCCTTGAGAGTGTAGATTTAAATTTCCCAAGACTAATTAAGAGTGACGACTCAAGAGAGTCTTTCGATGAAAATAAACTTCGTTCTGGTTTGCTTAAGGCTCTTGAAAAGAGACCGGTAGCAACCTCATCCATAGAAAGCTCTATTAGCAAAATTGAACACAAACTCATGACCCAATCGGAACGTGAAGTTTCGTCTTCAATAGTTGGAGAGTGGGTTATGGAAGAACTAAAGTCTTTGGATGAGGTGGCATATATTCGTTTTGCTTCAGTGTATAGACATTTCCAAGACATTGAGGAATTCAAAAGTGAAATTGAAAAGCTTATGAAAAAATAACACACCCAAATAATGGCTAAAGCTAAGATTGAATTTGTTTGTAGAGAGTGTGGCTCATCACATCACCAGTGGGCAGGGCAGTGTCTAGATTGTAAAGCTTGGAATACATTGGAAGAGGTTGTTATATCTCAATCTATATCGTCAAAGCCAGCAACTCTTCAAGATCTGCCACCATCAAAAGTACATAACCTTTCCAGCATTAAATCGGAAAATAGATTAAGACTAAGTACAGGTCTTAGTGAGCTTGATCGCACTTTGGGAGGGGGCTTGGTTGAAGGCTCTGTAGTGTTAATTGGGGGTGACCCAGGTATTGGTAAGTCAACATTAATTTTACAAGCTATAGCAGCGATAAATAAGGATAGCGACACTTTTTATGTTAGTGGAGAGGAGTCGGCTAATCAGATTAGTGATAGGGCAATAAGGCTAGGAATAAGCGAAGACATATTGCTACTAAGTGAAACATATTTAGAAAAAATAATTAAGATTTCTAAGGAGTTACAGCCCAAGGTAATAGTTATTGATTCAATCCAAACAATGGTTACAGATACTTCAAGTTCAGCGCCAGGTTCTGTAACACAAGTGAGAGACTGTGCTGCACAACTTACCCAGTTCGCTAAACAAACAAACACAGTGGTATTAATGATTGGCCATGTTACCAAGGGTGGGGCGCTTGCTGGCCCGAGAATACTTGAACATATGGTTGATGCGGTATTATATTTTGAGGGTGATGCTGGGGGTAGATATAGAATAATTCGTGCGGTCAAAAATCGTTTCGGTGCAGTTAATGAGATTAGCGTTTTTGCAATGAGCGAGGCCGGCCTTCAGCAGGTCGAAAATCCATCAGCCATTTTCTTGTCAAATCAATCTAAGCCATCGCCAGGATCAATGGTAATGGTTACCAGAGAGGCCAGTAGACCTTTACTCATTGAGCTACAAGCTCTGGTTGATCAGTCTAGTGGAAACCCTAGACGGGTATGCGTTGGTTTGGAGCAAAACCGACTAGCACTTCAGTTAGCGGTTCTCCATAAGCATGGCGGAATTACAACGCACGATCAGGATGTGTTTGTTAATGTGGTTGGAGGTATTAAGGTAAACGAAACGGCATCCGATTTAGTGGTCATGTTGTCAATAATGTCAAGCTTACGAGATAAAGTAATACCCTCAGATTGGATTGCATTTGGTGAGGTTGGGCTAACTGGTGAAGTTAGGCCAGTATATAATGCCATTGAGCGCTTATCAGAGGCACAAAAGCATGGCTTTAAGGTAGCAATAATACCAAAGGCTAACTCTCCTAAAAAGCCCATAAAGGGGCTAAAATTAGTGCCAGTTGAGTATCTATACCAAGCCCTACAATATATGGCTGAAAACACTTAAATTATTAACTAATAAGTATATTCACATACAAAAAACAAAACTATTTCATTGGTTAAAGTGTAGAGTTTAAATATAAAGTAATTTACTAATAAGTTTATGTTGCTAGAAATTGTATTTGCTGCGGGTTGTTTTTGGGGAGTTGAAAAGAACTTTGAGCAATTTGACGGTGTGTTAGATGTGGTATCAGGCTATTCTGGCGGTAGTTACGATAACCCGGGTTACTACGAAGTATTAAAAAAAAGTAAATTTAAAAAGCAGGACGAGATAAATCACACAGAAGCAGTAAAGGTTACGTACGACTCTTCAGTGATTTCTACAGACTTTTTGATAAAAAACTTTTGGGAGATTCACGACCCTACACAGTTAAATGGACAGGGAAATGATATTGGCGATAACTATAGATCAGCGATATATTGGACAAACGATGATCAAAAATCTATTGCATTAAATACCAAAGAACAATTCCAGCCACTCTTAACTGCTAAAGGTTATGGCAATATTACTACAGAAATAAAACCACTTAAAAAGTTCTGGCCTGCTGAATATTATCACCAAGATTACTTATCCAAGAATCCTAATGGATACTGCCCAAACCATTCAACTGGGGTTAAATTTGTTGACATAAAAAGCTCTAAAGCAAAAGCCATTAAACCACTTGTAGGGATGGAAATTATTGTGATTGAGGCTGAAGATATAAATACTTGTCCATATTGCTTACTATTTGAAAAAAATGTTATTTCAAATTACCAAGGTAGCGTACCTTTGAGAGGTTCTCCTGCATCAAAATTAGTTGGTTTTGAGCTCAAGAGTCCAACATTTGCAACTCCAACCATTTTTTTTATTAGGGATGGTGTTGAGATTTGGTCAAAACAAGGCTACATGGCCCCTGATGAATTTTATCGTGCATTAGGTGAATTTAAATTGGGCAAAAGTTCAGAATCTTTCGATGTAGCTTTCAATGAATCTACCGATGCTAGATTCTGTGAACAGTATGAAATCTTTAAGAACACCCCTGATGGAGTTTTTGTAGATAAGCTTTCTGGTAGAGCTTTATTTGACACTAATGATAGGTTTGACTCTAAATCCGGCTGGTTGTCTTTCACAAAGCCGATAGATAATGAGGTATATGAGAAGGCTGACTATAGTTTTGGAATGCAGCGTACAGAGATACGTTCGGTTGTTTCAGATATTCATCTTGGGCATGTTTTTAATGACGGTCCAGATGGAAAGCCAAGATATTGTATTAATGCTACAGTGTTAGATTTTGTTGCCGATGTTGCAGATAACTCTATAGAGTCATACTCTGATGAGCACTATCCAGGTAAAGATGACGAGGTCAATGGCAGATTTGCAGAGTAAGTAATTAACTATATTATTAGACCTTATTGCTATATTAGAATGGCAACTATTATTAAAAGTCTATACCCCTCTGGGCTTTGATATTGCTTCTAAATGCATGCTTAATTTCTTTCACTTCGCTGACAGTGTCAGCAATATCTACTAAGCCCTTACATGCAGCTCTTCCAGTTATAACAACATGCTGTTGTTTGGGTCTGCTTTTTAGGCGTTTTATTATTTCCTCTTCATCAAGATATTTATAATTTATCATGTAAGTTAATTCATCAAGAATAACTAAGTCAATTGTTGGGTCAGATAAAAACTCTTCAGTCAATTTCCAAGCCTCCAAAGCTTTAATTTTATCAAGATCCTTATCTTGAGATTCCCAAGTGAAGCCAGTTTCCATAAACACGGTCTGTACATTTTTTTGTTCTTTAAAGAATAAGTCTTCTCCTGTCTCATGCTCACCTTTTAAGAATTTTGCTATGCCAATTTTCATACCGTACCCAAGAGCCCTAGATATCATTCCAATAGCGGATGAAGATTTACCTTTGCCGTTACCAGTCATAAGAACTATTACGCCTTTTTCAATGTTTGCAGCTTCAATTCTAGAGTCTATATGCTCCTTCTTAAGTTGCATGCGCTTTTTATAATTCATTTTGGTCATAATCTTTTTAACCTAAAAGCTATAGTCCAATCCGACTGTGAAAGTTCTTCCTGGTTGGATGTATCTGTAACCAGCGCCACCAGAAATTTTATAGTCTTTATCAGTGGCATTTTTGATGCTCAATGACATTTTAGCATTATCGTTAATATTGAAACCTGTTGACATATTGAGCAAAGTATAGCCATTTACTTCTTCTCCATTAGAAATTAAACTCGAAGATTTATTAATTACTTGTGCTTTTGAATTAAATTTGCCATATTGCTTGCTAAACTCTATGTTTGTGATATTTTTTGGTCTTTTTACGGCTTGTGTAGAAGCATTATTAGCCCTACTTTTGGCATATGTGTGTCCAAAATTAATGCCATATCCGGCAATATTGGCGTTGGTGGAAATGTCAACTCCTTTAGCTAAATAAGTATCCTGATTGACCAATGGCCAACCACCTATCGCATTTCTTGTCTTTGTTTTAAATAATGTAATAGCTGACAAACCCCAATCATAGTTTTTCTCTATTCCTATTTCAGTACTTGTGGAGGTTTCTGGCTTTAAATTTGGATTCTCACCACCCCAATAATCAAGTAAGTATGGCAATGATGGGGCGTTAAAAGCTGTTGCGTAGCTGCCTGTTAATTTAATGCCATTATTAAGGTATTTAGCTGCGCCTAAGTTGTAAACTGTCTCGTTACCAAATTTACTGTGATTAATATAACGAGCACCTGCATTAATATCAATGTTGTTAATATTTTTTTGCCAGTTTACAAATAAATTTTCACTTGTTAGTTTTTGATTTTTTGTAGCATTTTTATCCTCAATATGTGAAAAGCCAATATTAAGCAATGCATTATCGATTTTAATATCATTAAGAATGGATATAGTGTTGCTCTTATGTGTGTCACCAATAGTGGATGCTCCTGCACCAGTATTTCTATTGTTTTTAGTTTGAGCAATAGATAATTTAGCTTTCCAAGTGTCGCTAAATTTATTGTTTACATTAATAGCTATTTTATTGAATTTTCTGTCTCCTAATTGGTCTGGAGCCCCAGCATTATCATATTCAGTTTTGTTTCTAGACTCTAAGTAACTAACATCAAATCTTTCATTTCCGGCTTTTATTTGTGTGGTGCTATTACTAATGCCATCTTTCTCACCAGTTGTATCATCAGTTCTTGTGTTGATACCATCTGTTGTATATTTGTTATAGGTAAACCTTACATAGCCATCTTTATCGCCATTACTTGTTGATAGTGCGTAAGTTTTAGAATTATGAGAACCAAATTTCGTGCTAACTTTTGTACGCTTTCCATCTGCTCCTTTCTTGGTAGTAATAGCAATTACACCTGCAATAGCAGATGAGCCATATAAAACAGAGCCAGAGCCTTTTACAATCTCAATCTTTTCAATGTCATTCAGTGAGATACTTGTTAACCCATATTCGATTGCACCCTTACCAGAATTTGCTGGATTCATTCTGACACCATCCACTAAAACCAAAGTATGATGTGAGTCACTACCACGCATATATATAGCTGGAACGTTGCCTTGTGCATTAAACAGTACAACACTTGGAACAGTACTTAAAAAATCTAAGAAAGTGTTGGCGCCAGTAGTTGCAATATCTTCTTCATCAAAGATAAGTGTTGATGAGATAGAGCCAATAACTGGAGTATCCGTTCTGTATTCAGTATTTAGATATATTGGGATTGGTCCAAGTACAGCATTTGTTGTTCTAGATAAGATAAGCGCTAGAACCGCTGTAACTAATGAAATTTGTTTAATATTCATGAATACCCCGTTAGTTTGTTTAACGTGAGCGTTGAGTTTGACATTTGAAAATATTGTCTCAACTCGCCACCCATCGTAGCTGTCAATATAGTTGTTTCAAGTATGTGTCGGACTTATCTAAATAAAGAAATACCGTTGCGAGGGCAGTATTGGAATTTAACCAATTTCCAGTGACCTAAAACTTCGGCTAATTATAGTTCTTTTTTTTGAGAAAAAGAATAATTATGTAATTAATTAAAATCAATAAATACGTGAAATAACTTATTGAGTTTTATTGCATAGAAGCAAGCAATAGGCTCATTAAATGGCTCTATATATAGCTGTTTCAGGTAAAATTATTTTTGTTAACATATATAATGCAACCATCAGTAAATCCAAACACAGATAAATATAAATGAATAAAGCTTACAATTTCAGTGCAGGGCCTGCAATGCTTCCTGCAGATGTAATGACTAAAATGCAGTCTGAATTATTAGAATACGGCAATTCAATGGCGTCAGTAATGGAGATTTCCCATCGTGGTTTGGATTTCATGGAGATGTCCCAAAGGATGGAGCAAGATTTGCGAGATCTAATGGACATTCCTAACAACTATAAGGTGCTTTTTATGCAGGGAGGTGCGTCTTCGCAATTCTCAATGGTACCAATTAACTTATTAAGAGGAAAATCAATTGCAAACTATGTTAATACCGGGCAATGGTCAGTAAAAGCTATTGCTGAAGCTGATAGATATTGCGATGTACATATATGTACAGATAGCCATAGTAATGGTTATACCGATATAGCAGATTTTGATGATTGGAGTATAGATGATAATGGTGCGTACCTTCATTACACACCAAATGAGACAATAGCAGGGCTTGAATTTGACTATGTACCAGAAGTTGATATGCCTGTTGCTGCTGATATGTCATCGACTATCTTGTCAAGACCATGTGATGTGTCTAAGTATGGAGTTATTTATGCAGGAGCACAAAAAAATATTGGCCCCTCTGGTTTAACTGTTGTAATAATAAGGGATGACCTTATAGGTAGAGTTATTAAAAAGCAGCCAGTGCTTTTTGATTATTCAACTCAGGCTAACAATAATTCAATGTATAACACTCCATCCACTTTTCCGTGGTATGCCGCTGGACTAGTTTTTCAGTGGATAAAGGACTCTGGAGGGTTAACAAATATGGCTAAGGTTAATAAAGAAAAGTCACAACAACTATACACAAAGATTGACGATTCAGATTTTTATTCTAATCCGATTAATCCGAGGTATCGTTCATGGATGAATGTACCTTTTGTGTTGGCCGATGGCAGTCTTGATAAATTGTTCTTAGAAAAGTCTTATAATGCTAACTTATTGGCGTTAAAGGGTCACAAATCTGTTGGAGGTATGAGGGCCAGTATATATAATGCTATGCCCTTAGAAGGGGTAAAGGCGCTGATTGAATTTATGTCGGATTTTGAAAAACAGTATGGCTAAAAAAACTTTAAACAAACTTAGAGAAGAGATAGATAAGCTTGACCAAGAGATACAGTCACTGATAGGTGATCGAGCTACCTTGGCTGCAGAAGTTGCCGAAGTTAAAAAGGCTTCAGAAGGGCGCGGTGCGTTTTATCGCCCTGAGCGTGAAGCAAAAATTCTAAGAGAAATAATAAAAAGGAATGACAATCCCTTAAAAGGCAAAGATGTTGCTCATATATTTCGTGAGATTATGTCTGCCTGTCTTGCGTTAGAGCAGCCACTTAGTATTGCATATTTGGGGCCGGAGGGTACATTCACACAGGAAGCTGCATTAAAGCATTTTGGTCATGCAGTTTCAACCCTTGACTGCGGAAGCATTGACGAAATTTTTTCTCAGGTAGAAAAGGGCAACGCTGATTACGGCGTTGTACCAATCGAAAATTCATCTAACGGCGTAATTGGCGGTACAGTAGATATGCTTTATTCGCAGCGTCTAAAGATTTGTGGTGAGGTTGAAATTTCCATCAAACACCAGCTAATGATGGCTGACCAGTCGCAAGAAATAAAAACAATATACGCTCACCAGCAGGCCCTTGATCAGTGCCAAAGGTGGCTTTCAAATCACTACCCTAATGTTTTATTAAAAGCTGTAGCTTCTAACGCACTAGCTGCAAGAATAGTTATGGATGAAAAAAATGCAGCAGCGATCGCATCAGAGGCTGCATTGAGTTTATATGATTTAGAAAGGGTAGCAAAAAATATTGAAGATAAGACCGGAAACGTTACTCGTTTTTTAGTTTTGGCAAAAGACGATGCTCCAGAATCTGGTAACGATAAAACTTCACTATTAGTAGTAACTAAGCACGAATCTGGTGCTCTAGTAGATGTTCTTGAGCCATTCAAGAGGCATGAAGTCAATATGCTGCAATTAGCTAGACACCCTATACCTGGTGTCAAATGGGAGTACCTATTTTTAATTGATATTGATGGGCATAAGAACGAAAACAAGGTAAAGGAGGCATTAGCAGAGGTTAGTGAAAGAGTTATAAAAGTTCATATTTTGGGCTCTTATCCTGTTGCAGTGCTATGAGTGTTTGCGAGAGCATTCTCTCCCTTAAGCCTTATCAAGGTGGTAAGCCTATAAGTGAGCTACAAAGAGAGCTTGGACTAGAAAAGGTTGTAAAGCTTGCTAGCAATGAAAACCCCTCGGTTGTAAGTCCAAAGGTGAGAAATGCAATAACTAATTCTATTGATGAGATAGGGCGCTATCCTGATGGTAATGGATTTGAATTAAAACGATCTATTGCAAATCATTTGTCGGTGGAGCCACAATCAATCACACTGGGAAATGGATCAAATGAACTATTAGAGTTGATCGCCAGAATGTACCTTTGCTCTTCAGATGATGAGGTTATATATTCGCAATACTCTTTTGTGGTTTATTCAATGGTTGCAAAAGCTATTGGAGCTAAATCAGTTGTCACACCAGCAAATAAGTTTGGTCATGACTTAAATGCCATGCTCAGTTCTATTAACAATAGAACCAAGTTAATATTTATAGCTAACCCAAATAACCCAACAGGAACCATTTTGAAAGACGAAGAGTTGTTTGAATTTCTTTCAAAGATTCCAAGTTCAGTCATAGTGGTACTTGATCAGGCATATTTTGAATATCTTGATGCTGATGACAATGCTTTGGATTGGCTATCTAAGTTTAATAATCTTATTATTACTCGTACCTTTTCTAAGGCCTATGGGTTGGCAGGGCTAAGGGTTGGTTATTCCTTGTCAAGTGTTGAGATTGCTGAATATATTAACAGGTTAAGGCAACCATTCAATGTAAGTCATATTGCACAGAATGCTGCCACTGCAGCTTTAGCAGACCAGGATTTTTTAGCTAGCTCTATTAAGTCTAATTATGAAGGACTAGCGCAGCTTTCTAATGGCTTTAATAGGCTTGGATTGAGGTATATTCCTTCCTCCGCTAATTTTATTTCTTTAGAGGTGGATGACCCTAATTTTGTTTATGAGAAACTATTAACAAAAGGTTTTATTGTTAGACCAATAGAGATTGAAGGGTACCTAAGAGTTACAGTTGGTACTAGACAAGAGAATGAAGATTTTCTTGAGGCACTTAAGTTAGTTTTGGATTTGAAATAATGAAAAAGATTTGTATTATTGGTGTGGGTTTGATTGGTGGCTCTTTTATGAGGGGCTTAAAAAAAGCAAATCAAGTTGAACAAGTGTTTGGCTATGGAAAAGGCAAAGAAAGTCTTGCCAAAGCTAAAGAATTGGGTGCTATTGATGAATTTTCTCTGGACATTGATAAAGCCATAGATGGTGCAGAAATGGTTGTTATTGCAACCCCGGTAGACAGTATAGAAGAGGTATTTAGATTGATAAGACCGCACATCTCTAAATCAACAATAATTACAGATGTTGGAAGCACAAAGACTAGCATTATAGATAGCGCTAAATCAGTGTTTGGTGAAGTTCCAACAAACTTTATTCCTGCTCACCCTATAGCAGGGAAAGAGAATAGTGGAGTTGATTATAGCGATCCGGATTTGTTTATTAATAAGCGCGTGATATTAACCCCTCTAGAGAATTCTGAACCAGAGGCGATAAAAATAGTAACAAATTTTTGGGAATCTTTGGGAGCAATTGTGGAAACGATGAATGCAACTGATCACGATGACTTGTTGGCGATGACTTCACACCTACCACATATGCTGGCATTTAGTTTGATGGACTACTTAATCTCCACCAATCCTAAGGCTATAGACTACGCAGCGGGTGGATTTAAGGACTTTTCAAGAATTGCCTCAGGCGACAGCGTTATGTGGCGTGATATTTGTTTAAATAATGCGAAAGAGATAACCAAACATATTGAAAATTATCAGCAAAGCCTAAGTAAGCTTTCTGAACTTATTAATCAACAAAATTCTGATGGGCTTGAAGAATTATTTATGGAAGCAAAGTCAGCTAGAGATAACTGGCTTAACAAAAAATAACAACAACCATTTATGACTAATTTTATTGCTAAACCAGCAAACTCATTGTCGGGCAATGTAAAAGTTCCCGGAGACAAGTCTATCTCTCATCGTTCTGTAATGCTGGGTTCTATAGCTAGAGGAGTAACTGAAGTGTCTGGGCTTTTGGAGGGTGATGATGTGACCTCTACTATTGAGGCGTTTAGGTCGATGGGCGTTGATATTAAAAGAAATAACGGCAAAATAATTATCAATGGTGTCGGTGTAGACGGCTTAAAAAAGCCTGCCAAGCCTTTATATGTTGGTAATTCAGGGACATCAATGAGGCTAATGTCTGGGATACTCGCTGCACAGAGTTTTGATTCAGAGCTTAGAGGTGATGAATCTCTTTCAGGTAGGCCTATGGATAGGATAATCAAGCCTCTGACAGAAATGGGTGCAACGATAACAAGCAATGACAGCAAACCTCCACTTAAAATTTCAGGCAACCAACAACTAAAAGGCATAAGCTATGACATGCCTATTGCATCTGCACAAGTAAAGTCATGTCTTTTATTGGCAGGTATTTATGCTGAAGGTAATACTTGCGTGTCTGAACCAGCACCAACTAGAAATCACACTGAAAATATGCTGAAAGGGTTCGGCTACAAGGTTAATACCAAGGAAAATAAAATGTGCCTTAGTGGGCATGGAGAATTGAAAGCTAACAACATCGAAGTTCCTGGAGATATATCTTCTGCTGCATTTTTTATGGTTGCCGCTAGTATATCAAAGAACGCAGATATCACCTTAAATTCAGTAAATGTAAACCCAACTAGGACAGGTGTTATTGATATATTAAGATTAATGGGTGCGAACATTGAACTGTCAAACCATCGCGAGATAGGCGGAGAATTATTAGCCGATTTTCGTATTCAGTCGGCAGAGTTGATCGGTATCAACATACCTGAGGAATTAGTTCCTCTTGCAATAGATGAGTTTCCTGCAATATTTATTGCTGCCAGTTGCGCTAAAGGAGAGACAACCCTAAGCGGCGCAAAAGAATTAAGGGTGAAGGAATCTGACCGTATACAAGTTATGGCAGATGGACTTAAAACGCTTGGGATCGAATGTAAAGTGCTAGATGATGGAATAAAGATATTTGGAGGAGAGTACCTTAAACCTTCTGGCGCTATTAAATCACACCATGACCATAGAATATCAATGTCGTTTGCTGTCGCATCAATCAGGTCTAAATTTGATATTGAAATTGAAGGTGTAGACAATGTTAAAACGTCTTTCCCCAACTTTGTTGAGCTGGCTAACTATATCGGCATGGATTTACAGGAAGTGTAATACAGATGGTCGCCAATTAAAAAAGCGCCTTCAGGCGCTTTTTTGTTAATTTTTTGGTTGTTTTAATATCCACCCTTACGTTTAGTTTCAGGTAGCCCTGCAATTTTACCGGCCTGCTTAGCTGGCCCCATTGGGAACAACGAGTATAGCACTTTAGTTGTTAGTTTTTCAGGCCAATCATTTTTCAAAGCTTTAACCATGTTACGTTCATTTGGCTGATTGGCATTGTTATTAGTGTATTCGTCACGTAAGAAATATATAAGTCTGAAACTCTCATCATTTAGTGAAATTCCTTCTTCTTCAGCAAGCTCAGCGGCAATATTTTCATCCCAAGAATTTAGGTCAATTAGGTATCCATGTTCATCCCTTTCAAGATCAGCTAATGCCATTGATATTTCCTCCAATGTGAAAAACATAAAAAGATTTTTATTATATAATACTATTTTTATATTACACCTATATTTACTATGACTATTGAACAAGCGCAGCCATTCTTTGCGATGGATGTTGTAGCCTATTTAGCGTTATTTTTAATGCTGGCTTTTGTTATTGTTGTTATTGATCGTATATTTTTTTATGACTCTGACTCTAGTGAAAGTGGCGCTAAAGAGGGAACACTGGTCGGGAAAATTCTATATTTTTTGTGTTTTTTAAAATTCAATAGGAATGAGAAGTACGCTAGTAGGCCAAAGATAGTTCAGTGGTCTGCTGAGTTTTTCCCGGTGCTGCTTCTTGTTTTTGTTTTTAGGAGCTTTATTTTTGAGCCATTTAGAATACCTTCAAACTCTATGATGCCAACACTATTGACTGGTGACTTTGTTCTGGTTAATAAATTTAATTACGGCATAAATCTGCCTATTTTCAATACTAAGTTAATCGAAACTGGAGAACCAGAGGTTGGGGATATTATAGTTTTTCGTTATCCAAACTATGAAAACAACCCTGAATACAATGGTGCAGACTTTATAAAACGTTTGGTAGGTTTGCCTGGAGATGAAATATCTTACTCCAAAGATCGTCTTGTTATTAACGGCGAAAAAATACTTTATGAGGAGATTGGAAACTATCTTGGTTTTGATTCTGGCATTAACATGACTGGATTTAAACATCAGCGAGAGCTATTAAGTGTAAATCAGCATGATATATTGCTAGATCCAAATAGATCATCTAGAGGTATCCCTACAATTAAAGTTCCTGATGGTCATTACTTTGTTATGGGAGATAATCGTTCTAGAAGTAGTGATAGTCGTTTTTGGGGGTTTGTTCCTCAGGAGTATGTAATTGGTAGGGCTGTAGGTGTTTGGATGCATTGGGACAAGTCACTAAAACTTGACAGAATTGGAGGCATTGATTAGTTTCTAATTTATGTGATTCAAGATATTATTGAGCTCCTTAGAGTTATTGAAGTGAATAATGATTTTGCCCTTATTGTTTCTTTCTTTAATCTCAGTCTTAGAGTTTAGTTTTTTAGATAAAGAACCCATTATTTTATTTATTTTAGGATCAATTTTGTCTATCTTCTTGGTTTTAGGGTTGAGCTCTCTTTTTACTAGATCTTCAGTTTGACGGACAGAAAGCGCCCTATTAATTACCTTTAAAGCAACATCCATTTGCATACTGTCTTTAAGTGGTAGTAGGGCACGTGCATGACCCATTTCTATCTCACCCTTGCCAAGCAATTTTTTAACTGGCTCAGTAAGATGTAGTAGACGTATCAAGTTGCTTACACTTGACCTTGAACGACCAACAACGTGAGACACATCTTCATGGGTCATCTTGAAGTCCTCTATTAATTTAGAGAGAGCTTTTGCCTCTTCTATGGCCGTAAGTGATTCGCGTTGAATGTTTTCAATTAGACTAATAGCTAAGGCTGCCTTGTCATCAATATCACGAACTATAACTGGTACTTCTTTAAGTTTGGCAATCTTAGCAGCTCTCCAACGCCTTTCTCCTGCAATGATTTCATATTTTTTATTTGATATATTTCTAACCACTAATGGCTGAATTACTCCTTGAGAAGTAATAGAACTAGCTAGCTCTTTTAAGGTCTCATTGTCGATATCATCTCTGGGCTGAAATTTACCTCTTTTCAGAGACTTTACATTCATAGATGTTAAGCCCTTGAACTCATCAGTTATGTTATCTGATGATGGGGTTTGACCTAATAATATATCCAGTCCACGTCCGAGTTTAGAATTTTTTGCCATATTAAATCTATGTTATTGGGTTTTACTAAGCACCTCACTAGCCAATGAGGTATATGAAATAGAGCCTTTAGATGTTCTAGCGTAATTAATTACAGCTTGACCGAAGCTGGGTGCTTCTGCTAATTTTACATTTCTAGGGATGATGGTATTAAATACTTTATTCGAAAAATGTTGCAACAATTGAGATGACACTTCATGTGACAGGTTGTTACGGGTGTCATACATTGTCCTAACAAGTCCAGTAATTTCAAGATCTGGATTTGTTGTTTCCTTGATTTTTTCTATAGTCTGTATGAGTGCACTTAAACCCTCAAGGGCATAGTATTCACATTGCATAGGAATAATTATCCCGTTAGACGCTGTAAATGCGTTTATAGTAAGCATGTTAAGTGAAGGTGGGCAGTCAATAATTATGTATTCATAGTTTTGACGAATGCTAGCTATTGAATCTTTTAGTTTAAATTCTGATCTAGTGCTCTTTAATAATGCAACCTCGGCAGCTACAAGGTCTGTATTTGAAGGTATTAGGTCGATACCTACCCCCTCTGATTGAGTGATTGATTCATTAACATTGGACTCATCTAGGAGGACTTCACATATTGAATTGGTTAAGCTATATTTATCTATCCCACAGCCCATAGTCGCATTACCTTGGGGGTCCATATCAATTAACAGAACTCTTTTATTTATTGACGTTAGTGATGCACTAAGGTTAACAGCTGT
>CETT01011537.1_pt1 | contig 17957 bp, 17 predicted proteins | sample 356361 | NCBI WGS metagenome assembly CETT01 (sample SAMEA2622429, study PRJEB7988) | marine metagenome | isolation source: saline water (ENVO:00002010), including | reverse complement strand
CTTAATGAAGATCTTTCAGCTCTCTTCTAAGAACCTTACCAACATTTGATTTTGGTAATTCGGAAATAAATTCCACGAGCTTTGGCACTTTATAAGCTGTAAGATTGTCTCTACAGAATGCAATTAACTCTTCCGAGCTTAGGTTTTGCCCCTCATGAACCACAACAAACACCTTAACAACCTCCTGAGATTTTTCATCCTCTACGCCAATACAACCACACTCCATCACCGCAGGATGTTCACTAACCACAGCCTCGACTTCATTGGGATAGACATTAAAGCCAGAGACAATAATCATGTCTTTTTTCCGATCTATAATATGGACATAGCCAGCCTCATCAATTGTGGCAATATCTCCCGAATTAAACCAACCGTTCGCGTCTACACCGGAGTCTTCTGTTTTCCAGTAACCTTGCATAACTTGAGGGCCACGAATACATAACTCACCCGCCTGTCCAATTGGCAAAATTTGACCGCTATCATCTCTAACCTCTACTTCAGTAAAAAGTGCGGCCTTACCAATACTACCAGTAAAAGCTGGAGAATCATATTCCATCGAAGTTACTAGAGGGGATGTTTCTGTTAAACCGTAAGCTTGCAGCAATACTGTGCCAGTAACTTTCTCCCACTTTTCTGCAGTAGAAGGTAGGGTTGCCATGCCGCCTGATAATGCTCCAATAAAGTTACTAAAATCCAGCTTACGAAAATCTTCATTATTGAGTAATGCTTCAAATAAGGTATTCACACCAGACATAACATGAAATTTTTGTTTTTTGAGCGTCCCAACAAAAGTTGGTAAATCTCTTGGGTTTGTAATTAATACATTTTTTGCACCATGATAAAACAGTGCAAAGGTATGGGCTGTTAGAGCGAAGATGTGATACAAAGGCAAAGGACAAATCACAGTTATCTGGCTATCTGTTGGCTTATCGAACCATTTAGGATTAAAGATATGGTATGCCTGAGCTGAGTTAGCCATTAGATTACGATGGGTAAGTATAGCCCCTTTGCTAACACCAGTTGTGCCTCCGGTATATTGCAAGAATGCCATATGCTCAATCGGTAAATCAATATCGATAAAGGCCTCTTTAGTGTCACCTTGCATCACCTTGCCAAAGGCAAGCGAATTGCTTAGGTTGAATTTTGGTACAAGCTTTTTAATTTTTCTTACAACAAGATTAATAATCTTTCCTTTAAAGCCAAGCAGGTCTCCTACAGTAGTAAGAACAATTTTATCAACACTTGCAAGATTTGCACTAGCAACTACATGACCAGCACCCTCCCAACAAAGTAGTATGTGAGCTTTTGAATCTTTTAATACGTGCTCCAATTCACGCTTAGTATAAAGAGGATTAATATTTACAACGGTCATTCCCGCTTTCAGAGCGCCATAAACAATAACAGGATATGCCATCATATTTGGCATCATCACTGCCACTTTGTCACCAACGTTGGCATTTTTCGCAAACCATGAAGCAAGGTGGTTTACACGCTCGGCGAGCTGCCCATAACTCATCTCAACATCAAAACTCTCAAAGGCAATCGAGTCCTTATAACGACCACAGGCCGTGTTAAAAAAGTCTGCTAAATTGCTATTATTTTGAAAAATTTCTGTTTCTTCGATACTCTGTGGCACTTTTTTACTCATACATCCTCCTCTTTGGTTGTAGTTACCTACAAATTCACTTTAAGATATTTTCAAACGCCTCCTGATAGTAATTATAAACTTCTCCGCCTTCCCTGTATGTATAACATGAATTGACAAATTTTTCTTTAATATATGTTAAATTTTCAAGATTAATTTTCTTATCCTCTAATGAGTCATTGTGATTAATACTTTGGAACGAAAGCGTCGCTGCATAAGCGAGTAGATCATTTATATGACGACAACCTTTTGCTCCACCAAATAACTTCAAGACTCGTTTATTAAAGCCAGGCTTAATAAACTCTCCTTTTAACAAGTGGCATTTTTCAACAGCTGTAGGGCAAATAAAATAAGGAGATTGATTGATAACAGCTTCAATATCAATAATTTCAAATTCAGAGGTCAAAGTCAGTCGTATCGCCATTTCATGCAATGGCTCTCCAGCAGCTATATAACCACGGTCCCTGTTATTAAACGTATAGGATTTTTTGTCAGTTAAAAAAACCTCTATATCCCAAAGGCCGTCCTCTCTGTGGTAGCCGTTACCAATAAATCTACGACGGTGCCTAATATCTCTTTTTGCGGGTTTACTTAACATCTTTTGCTCCAAATAAAATAGATAAAAACTTACACTTTCTTAAGAATACCTGCAGCGCCCATTCCTGTACCGATGCACATAGAAATCATGCCGTACTCAAAATTGTTTCTCTGCAGCGCAGAAACCAGGGTGGCCGTTCTAATAGCACCGGTTGCACCCAATGGGTGACCTAGTGCAATAGCACCACCTTGCGGATTGACCTTGGCTCTGTCAAGATTTAATTCATTAATTACCGCCAAAGATTGTGCTGCGAAAGCTTCGTTAAGCTCTATCCAACCGATATCATCAAGGGTTAGTCCGGCCCTCTTTAGTGCTTTTGGAATCGCTTTAACAGGGCCAATACCCATGATTTCTGCAGGAACACCGGCAACAGCATAAGCAACAAACTCCGCTTTCGGTGTTAAATTGTATTTCTTAACAGCAGCCTCACTGGCGATTAATACAGCAGCAGCACCGTCTGACATTTGCGAACTTGTTGCTGCCGTGACTGAGCCTTCTTGTGCAAACACTGTTCTTAATTTAGCTAAAGACTCTATACTGCTCCCTTCTCTTGGACCTTCATCTTGCGAGACAACATTCGTCTTAACGCTGTACTCTTTAGTCTCTAGTGAATAAACAGATTCAGTTGTTGTAATCGGCACAATCTCATCTGAGAACAAGCCCTCTTTATTGGCCTTAAGAGCCCTTTCATGGCTCTCCAGGGCAAAAGCATCTTGCTCTTCTCGCGATATCTTGTATTTATTGGCGACTTTTTCAGCAGTCAAACCCATACCGAAAGCAATCGCAATATTTTCATCTTCCGCTATTACTTTTGGGTTGATCGATGGCTTAAAGCCCATCATTGGCACTGTGCTCATACTCTCTACGCCAGCGGCAATAACCAAGTCGGCTGAGCCGGATTTGACCATTTCTGCAGCATTTGCTACCGCCTGCAAACCCGAAGCGCAAAAGCGATTGAGTGTGTAGGCAGGTGTTGAGTCCGGCAATCCTGCAAGCAGTGCTGCAATACGAGCGACATTAAGCCCTTGAGGGCCTTCAGGCATAGCACATCCGACAATAACATCATCGATATTGTTCTTTATTTCGTCAGCATGACTCAGTGTTGACAAAACACTTTGGATAGAATGAATCAATAGGTCATCCGCTCTGGTTTTAGATAAACTGCCACGCGCCTTGCCAACAGGTGTTCTTTTTGCATCAATAATATAAGCTTTTGTCATTCTAATCTCCAATTAATTACGCAGTGGCTTGTTGTTTCTCAACATAAATTCAATTCGATCCTGAGTTTTTTCAGTACTCAGCAGTTTAATAAAAGCATTCGCCTCAAGATTAAGCATCATTTCTGAATTGACAATTGCATTTTCTTCAACATCTGAACCGGTCATCACTTTTGCTACTTCTGTCACACATAGTTTGTCATGGTCGGAGATAAATTCACCACCATAAAGATTGGCGACTTGCGCCATTACATTAGCATAACCCGCCTTGCCAACCACTTTAAAGGTGGCATCTTGAGGTGCTTTAAAGCCAGATTCAAGCATTGCTATTGCCTGCTGCCTGGCAACATAGAGCAGCTCATTTGGATTGGCAATAATAATATCATCCGCCTTTAAGTAACCCATTTGTTTCGCTTCCAACGCACTTGCTGAGACTTTTGCCATCGCAATTTGCTCAAAGTACTTAGCCAACAATGGGAAAATATCATCGCTTTCTTTGTTGGTGTATGCACGTAGTGCCATTTCCTTGGAGCCACAACCCGCGGGCAACACACCAACGCCAACTTCAACCAAACCAATGTATGAGTTCATCGATGAGACAACACGATTACAATGAAGCAACAACTCGCAACCACCACCAAGTGCCAAACCGTCAACCGCTGCCACAGTCAAAATCTTACCATGCTTCAAGCGCATCACCATTTGCTGCAGCAGACCCACTATACGTCTGACTGAAGTCAATTCACCCAGTTTTGGCAAACTGGGGTTCATCACTTCAAAGGTTTTTTTCTTTGCTTTAGCCGCCAAACCCGGTTCTTTTTCAAGAAGTCCTAATTTCACTGCTGAGACAATCTCATATAGGTTTGCACCTGCGCAGAAATGCTCTTTCTCCTGCCTAAATATCAACGCATGAAAGCCATTTTCTTCCAAATAATCTAGTGCACTGTCAATACCGGTTATAACGCTAGCGCTTAGCACATTCATTTTGGTATTAAATGAAATGCTTGCAATACCTTCCCCAAGGTCAATTAATTTAATGCTTTCACTTTCAAGCAAAATATTCTGCTCATGTACCTTCTCTCCAGCAAGAATTGGTTTGAAGAGTTGTCTTTCATATACAGGATGCGTTGATCTTGGAACATACGTTCCAAGCGTTGGATTAAAAGCACCATCCTCACAATAGACGTATGAACAATTCAGTGCCCACTGAGGCAATTCTACCGATCCAAGTGTCTTGCCCTTAGCAATATCGCTTAAAAGCATGCCACGAATCTCTTCCCAGCCCACCAATTGTGCCTGCTCAAAAATCCCACAACCCCAAGCAAATCCAGACCTAAGAGCTATATCAACACAACGAACAGTATCGGCAATATGCTCCAACTGATAACAAGAATAATGAAAAACATCTCTATGAACAGACCATAAAAACTGCGCTTGCGGATCGTCACATTCTGCCAAAGCCAGTAATGACTTCTCAATATTTCCGTTTTCTTTTAAAATCTTTTTAACAATCGGACTGATTGTATTATCCGAAAGACGGTAATCAGCAAGACCGGTATCAAATACATAAATATCTTTGCCACGCTTTTCGTAAATACCTTTTCTAGTTTTGCTACCTAACGCGCCTTGCTCAATCAAACCCTCTACCCAGCTAGGTAATTTGAATAACTCCAACCAAGGATCATCTTTAGCATTATCAAAAATATTTTTGACCACGTTTTTCATCACGTCAAGTCCAACAACATCCAGAGTTCTGAATGAAGCACTAGCTGGTCGGCCAATCCTCTTCCCAGTCAGTGCATCAACAGTATCAGGTGATAGTTCGAAATCCTCAGCGTGCTTTAGAACAGCCATAAAGGAGAATACACCAATTCTGTTTGCAATAAACGCAGGATTATCATTTGCGTATACCACCTCTTTACCCAATGCAGAAGTAATAAAACCTTCCGCCTTCTGGAGTAACTTTTCATCACTGTAATTTGTTCTAATCAGCTCCACTAGGGGTAAATACCTTGGTGGGTTGAAAAAATGTACGCCAAAGATGCGACTTCTCAAAGATTTTGGTGCATGCTCAGCAATAGCATTAATAGACAAACCAGAAGTGTTAGTTACCAAAATAGCATCATCCCTAACAAAAGGGCTAATCTTGGTAAACAACTGTTTTTTAATATCTAAATTTTCAATTATTGATTCCAAAATAAAATCACAGTCAGACAACAACTCTAGCGAGTCATAAGTGGCTGTTTTGATTGAATCAAGAATCGTTGGAATAGCCAAAGGTGTTGGCTTGAGCTTTTTCATTGTTTGCAGAGAAGTCTTAAGTACCTCTTCTGACATATCAAACATGGTTACTTCAATGCCTAGATTAGCAAAATGTGCGGCAATTTGCCCACCCATAGTGCCAGAACCGAGTACAGCTACCTTACTAAAAGTTTTGTCAAAATACTGTTTCATGATTACCTTATTATTTAAAATTTATATGTTGTTCTTTATCTCAAAGTCATCAACTCTGAGAGACTCTAATACATCCTCATGCCATACAAGCCAATTATCTTTTTCTTCCACAGTTAGAACTTTGTCGTTAGTCAACGAGCTTAGCCATCCCTCTAATGACTGACTTGGCTGATACTTATAACCCGCTTTTTTCACTTTTTTCTTAAGTGGCTTAAGTAAGCTTGCTGCCTTATAACCTTTAAATAGAATTTCGAATTGATGCCCAGGATTGTCTTTCAAATCAGTACAAACACAAGAAGACAAATCACTGATCAGCCAATCAATATCTGCAACAGACTTTGCTGTGGCAATTATCATTCTATCATCAACTTTTGCCGCCGTAGTCGAGAATGGGAACAACAATAACTTTATGGTCTTTTTAACCAACCAATTAACCGGCAAATTATCTAAATTCATACTCATTGCAGAGTCTGCTTCTGCGGCCAACTGCAACATTGACAAGCGCAAAACTTCGCTCACCTTTTTATTATTTATGAACTTCTCCTCATAGAGTTTCAGGCAAGCGCTCATTTCATACATTGCTGCAATTGTATCGGCAAATCTGCCAGAAACCATTTCCTTGCGTTTTAACGATCCAGTAAGAATAAATAAAGAAATATCACTCATTGCGGCAAACTTAGCAGACAACACAGATAAATTACGATAGTAAGTTTTAGTGTTAGAATCGCCATACGTTTTGGCAAATCGTCCGCGCGACCATGAGAATAATACTGCTCTGGCGAAGTTATGCAAAAAGGAACTGATATGATTTGTTAGTGCTTTGTCAAAAGTGACAATACCGTTACCGCTCTTATCGTAAAGCGCATCTATTTCATCGAACATTGTCGCATGACAACGAATCAGACCCTGCCCAAAAACCATGAGACTTCTGGTTAAAATATTAGCACCTTCAACGGTAATACCAACCGGTGCTGAAGCGTAGACATTGGCAACATAATTTCTAGGACCTTGCATCACTGCTCGGCCGCCATGAACATCCATCGCATCGATAGCTGATTGCTGCATCAATGTAGTGTTACGATATTTAACAATTGCAGAAATAATTGAAGGCTTATGGCCTGCATCAAGCGCCCAAGTAGAGAGATTAATATTGGCAGTTGCACGATAAGCATTGGTTGCCAATGTGGCTAGTTTTTCTTGAATGCCTTCTAGGTTGGCAATCGGCAAACCAAATTGTTCTCTAATTTGTGTATAGGCACTGGTAGTAAGCAGCATCGCTTGAGCCGCCGCTGTACCGGAAACCGGCAATGAAATACCACGACCAACACTCAAGCACTCCATTAGCATTCTCCAACCGTGGCCGATCATTTGATCTCCACCAATAATCCAATCCATTGGGATAAAGACATCCTTGCCAAATATTGGGCCATTTTGAAACGGTTCACCAATAGGCTTGTGGCGAGTACCAATGCTAACACCTGCAGTGTTTCGTGGAATCAATGCACAAGTAATACCAAGATCTGTTTGCCCAAAAAGTGGATGATCTTTATCTAGCAAATTTTCTGGATCGAAGGCCTTGAATGCCAATCCAATAACGGTTGCAACTGGGGCAAGTGTAATATAACGCTTCTCCCAATTTACCCTCATTCCCAAAACTTTTTTGCCTTCATATTCACCATAACAGACAATGCCATTATCAACCAAAGATCCTGCATCTGAGCCAGCAACGGTAGAAGTTAGGGCAAAGCATGGGATTTCCTTACCTGCAGATAAGCGAGGCAAATACTGATCTTTTTGTGCGTCCGTACCATAATTTTGTAGTAACTCGCCCGGTCCAAGTGAGTTTGGCACCATTACAGAAATAGCTAAAACTGAAGCGGCAGAAGCAACTTGACCAACTATCATCGCATGAGCGTAATGAGAGAAACCTTTGCCGCCATATTGTTTAGAAATATTGATTGCCCAAAAACCGTTATCGGCAATATATTGCCAAACCTCTTTTGGTAAGTCATTCTCAGTAGAAATCTCATATGAATTAACCATAGAACATAATGTTTTAACTTCATTATCAATAAAGCTTTGCTCTTCTTTGGTAAGTTTCATTGCTTTAAGGTTTGATAACCTGCTCCAATCAGGATTACCTTGAAAAAGTTCCGCATCCCACCAAACATCGCCAGCCTCTAAGGCAATCCTTTCTGTTTCACCAATTGGCGGCAACGTTTTACGCATCAACCCAAACAACGGCTTGGTGAGCAGAATTTTTCTAATTCCAGGGATAATATAAAAACCAAGAAAAAACAAAATACCCATTAGTATCTTCAAGCTTATTAGTTCAGTTTCGAGAGCAAGTGGAACAATAAAAATCGCACTCAAAAACCAAAGGTATGAAAGCTTTATCTGAGTTTTAGCCAATAACAATAGAGTCGATGCAAAAACTACAGTCAACGTTAAGTATGGGTTTTGGCTTAGGTAATTTAAACATTCATTCATTGCGATTTGCCTTTATTTAATTGGTATACACATATTATATTCGTCCATATCAATACTATAATTGATACAATATTACTAAAAGTTAACACTTTATTAAGTACACCTTTTATAGAAAAGTGATGATGACATCAAAAAGGTAAAGCTTCAAAGTATCACTCGCCTTGAAGCTGGGCAAGCATTTTCTTTTGAACTAGAAGAATAGCCTTAAGTGGTCGTAACATAACTTTAAAGTCAATAATTTTACCCTCATCATTCCAAGTAATGACATCCACACCGTTAACGTACAGCCCATCAATTTCAGCTTCAAATTCAAGCACGGCTTCATTGCCACTAACTATCTCTCGTACATAAGTGAAAGAATACTGACTAAATAGATGAAAGGCCGCACTCAAATACTGGGATACGAGCACCTTACCTGCCTGAGGTGTGTGCATAACTGGCGAATGAAACACAGCATCATCTGCCAACAGATTGTTTAAATCCTCTAGCCTTTGTGTTTCAAGAATACGGTGCCAAACTTCTAGTGTGTTTATTATCATGTTAAGTTTCCTGTGCTTTATTTAAAACGAGGCTGCCAATCTAGAGCCCTGGTTTATTGCTCGTTTTGCATCAAGCTCGGCAGCAACGTCAGCACCGCCAATTAAATGTGAAGAAATTCCATTTTTCTCCAATTCAGCATGTAAATCGCGGAACGGCACTTGTCCAGTACAAAGAACTATAGTATCTACTGGCAAAACATGTGTATTACCATCAACCAAGTAATGCAAGCCTTCATCATCAATTTTGTTATATTTGACGCCAGGTACCATATTAATTTTTTTTGTTTTTAAACTGGCGCGATGGATCCAACCAGTAGTCTTGCCAAGCTCTGCCCCCAGTCGCGTCGTCTTTCTCTGAAGCAATGTGATTTCTCTGGTTAGTGTTGGCGTATCGGGCTTGATACCGATAAGACCACCTCTCACTCTATTTTTTGAATCTATACCCCATTTATTCAAAAATGCTCCTACATCAATACTTGACTTGTTACCATCATGAGATAAATACTCACAAATATCAAAGCCAATGCCGCCAGCACCGATCACTGCAACTCGCTCACCTACTTCCTTTTTGTCTCTCAAAACATCTAAATAAGATAGGACTTTTGGATGATCTTGTCCAGATATTCCAGGCTCTCTTGGTAGAACACCAGTTGCAATTACCACCTCGTCAAAATGACCAGCCTTTACGATTGCCATATCAACTTTTTGACCAAGCACTACGTTAACATTTAATACCTCTAAACGTCTAGAGAAGTAACGCAAGGTTTCATAGAACTCTTCCTTTCCTGGAATTTGTTTTGCTATATTGAACTGTCCACCTATTTCTTTTGAGGCCTCGAATAAAGTCACCTGATGTCCGCATTCAGCAGCGACAGTTGCACAAGCTAGACCAGCTGGACCAGCTCCCACAACAGCGATACGTTTTGAGCTTATTTTTCTCTCATAGATTAAATCTAGTTCATGACATGCTTGTGGGTTGACTAAACAGCTGCTGCGCTTTCGATTAAATACATGGTCTAAGCATGCTTGATTGCAGCCAATGCAGGTGTTGATTTCATCTGCCCTGCCCTCAATGGCTTTACTAACAAAATTAGGATCAGCTAAAAAAGGCCGCGCCATTGAAACCATGTCGGCATCGCCTCTTGCCAATACAGACTCGGCAACTTCTGGTGTATTAATCCGATTACTAGCGATTAGAGGCACTGAAACTTCACCACGCAACTTGGCCGTAACCCAAGTAAAGCACCCCCTAGGAACCATGGTTGCAATCGTTGGAATTCTTGCCTCGTGCCAGCCTATGCCAGTATTAATAATGCTCACTCCAGCTTCTTCTAGAGCTTTTGCTAGTATAACAACCTCTTCCCAAGTACTGCCTTTTTCAAGCAAATCCAGCATTGAGAGTCGGAAAATAAGAATGAAATCTGGACCGACAACTGCTCGGGTCTGCCTAACAATTTTCAAGGCCATTCGGATACGGTTCTCAAACAAACCGCCCCACTCATCTGTACGTTCGTTGGTATGCTTTGCGATAAACTGATGAATGAAGTATCCTTCAGAGCCCATAATCTCTACACCATCGTAACCAGCCTGCTGCGCCAAACTAGCACAATTAACGTAATCCTCGATCGATCTCAAAACACCTTGGTTAGATAATGCTTTTGGCTTAAAAGGCGTAATTGGTGATTTAATCGCAGAAGCAGAAACAACAAATGGATGATACCCATATCGCCCTGTGTGCAGAATTTGCATACAAATTAACCCTCCTTCTGCGTGAACCGCATCGGTGATAATACGATGTTTTTTTACTTCTTTTTTGTTGGATAATTTTGCAGAGAGAAGCATGGCCCGGCCCACTCTGTTTGGTGCGATTCCCCCAGTAACAATAAGTCCAGCACCGCCACGAGCTCTTTGCGAATAAAAAGCTGCCATATTTTCAAAACCATCGGCTTCCTCTTCCATGCCGGTATGCATGGACCCCATTAATACCCTATTCTGTAGAGTAATTTTGCCAACCCTTAAAGGCTTCAAAAGGTTAGGGTACAGCGTATCACTTACAGTTGTCATTTATATCTCCTAATCAATCATTACTAACTGCTCGAACAACAGTTATTTTTATTATGAAAGTAATTATAGCTTTTCACTGTTGATATATAATTAACACAATATTACTAATAGTTAACACTTTATTTATAGAGTCCTCTGACAATCTTACTAAATGAATACTCTAGCAACATCTAACCAATGAACGTTCATAGCACTGTTTGGCGATCTATCTCTCGTCTTCAATACCTCTATCCTAATGAAGTAAATCAAATATGCCAAAGAATAGGCATTTCTCCAAGCCTTTTGGCCGGCCACAATCTTACATTACCACTCACTTTATTCTTAAACTTCTTTATTGAGGCAGAAGATATTTTTGACGACGATCTATTTTCCATCAAATACGCGCGCATGGCACAAATACGGCCAAATTACTCAGAGATTTTAGGGATGATTTCACTCTATTCTCCTAATTTAATCGAAAGCTTTAATTTGGTGAATTCCTATATTAACCTTGAATTAGATGGTATCGATATCAGCTTGATTCAAAAAACCAACGTTGTTGATATTCGCTTTGTGGCCAATGCGGCTATTGAGCACGCTAGCTTGTATGAAAACTTATGCATGTCAATCTTTGCCACTTTTATTAAATCGCTGCACCATCCAATAGATAAACTAACAACAAAAACAACAACCAAACAAGCCACTAATGTCGTTCGTTCTTTATTTCATTGCCCTATTCAATTTAAGGCTAACCACACGGCGATAATACTCACGAACGAAGTATCACTTAAACAAAACCCAACCGCCAATCCAAAATTGATAAGTTTGTTGGAAATTATGGCAAAAGAAAAAATTACCCAAAAAGCGAACGAAGGCAACATAGTTAACAGACTTGAAGATATTTATAATAGTTATGAAGACCGCTACAGTAATATCAACATTACCGAAACATCAAATTTATTAGGCCTTAGTATCAACACTCTGCGTAGAGAGCTAAGTAAACGAAAGACTACATTTCGTCAAACACTAAATAATTTCAAGCTAAAAAAAGCCAAATCAATGCTAGCCAGCAACTATTCAGTTAAAAGAGTGGCGTATTCTCTTGGTTATACTGAGCCTTCAGCATTTGTACGCTGGTTTATTAATCAGGCCAAACAAACGCCTAAAGAATACAAAAAAGAAGTAACACGCCAATAAAATTAGCTTTGAAGAACTAGAAAAAAATTAAGACAGCTTGGCCTTAATAAGTTGAGAAACAGCGCCCATGTCTGCTTTGCCGTCTAGTTGACCTTTAAGCATACCCATAAGCTTACCCATGTCTTTCATGGAATCGGAGCCAGAATCGTTAATTGCCTTATCTACAAATATCTCTACTTCTTCATCGCTTAACTGTTCAGGCATGTATTTTTTAATGATTTCTAACTCTGCCTCTTCGATTTCAACAAGGTCAGTTCGTCCAGCTACATCAAATTGAGAGATAGAATCTTTACGTTGCTTAACCATTTTGTTAATTACAGTTAACACTTGGGGATCATCTAGCTCAACACGCTCATCAACTTCTTTTTGTTTTATTGCCTCAATTATCATACGCGTTGCACGCAGAAACTCTTTGTCTTTAGCTTTCATTGCTGACTTCATATCATCAGTAATGCGTTTCTTTAGCTCGGACATTTTGGATTTATATCTTATGAAATTAATTCTTAATACATGCGCTTGCGACGAACACGATTTTTTGCCATCTCTTTATGTGTCCTCTTAACAGCAGCTGCCTTTTTGCGCTTATTAACCCAAGTTTTCTTTTCATAAAATTCTTTCTTTCTTACGTCTGTTATTACACCAGCTCTGTCGCATGAACGACGGAAACGTCTTAGCGCTATATCAAATGGCTCGTTCTCTCTTACTTTAATTGATGGCATATATAGTTATCCTTTATGATTCGTTGTTGTTGTCAACATTTGCTGAATCCACTGAACTATCAAAGTCAACCAATTGAACTATTGCCATCGGTGCCTTGTCTCCTGTTCTAAATCCAGTTTTTAATATCCTTATATAACCTCCAGGACGGTCTTTATAGAAAGGACCTAGCTGTGTAAATAATTTGGCTACAGAGGCATCATCACGCAGTTTGGAAAATACAATTCGACGATTTGCAACACTATCTGTTTTTGCTTTAGTTATTAGAGGCTCAACAACACGCCTAAGCTCTTTAGCTTTAGGTAGAGTTGTTTTGATAGTTTCGTGCAAGAATAATGAGTTAGCCATATTCTTAAACATCGCTTTGCGATGTGATGAATTACGATTTAGTTGTCTACCTGACTTTCTATGTCTCATTTCTTTTTCCTATTCGCTCATTAAATCAACTGGTGGCCAATTTGCAATCGCTGTACCTAACTCCAAACCTTTGTCAGTTAAAACTTCTTTAATTTCATTCAAAGATTTTCGACCAAGATTAGGTGTTCTAAGTAAGTCTTGCTCAGTCTTCTGAATTAAATCTCCGATATAGTATATTTGCTCTGCTTTCAAGCAATTAGCAGAACGGACTGTTAATTCTAATTCATCAACGGCTGCTAATAGTTGAGGGTCGAAATCATCAGAAGTAGGCAAAGCTTCTTCTTCTTCAACTAATTCCAATTCAACAAATGATGATAGCTGATCTTGTAGAATTGATGCCGCTCTTTTAATAGCATCTTCAGCATCTACAGAGCCATTTGTTTCGATTAATATATTTAATTTGTCAAGATTTACTCTTTGGTCAACACGTGCTGCATCTACAGTAAAACTGACTCTCTTAATTGGTGAAAAACTTGCATCTAATTGCATACCGCCAATTGTAGAGGCATCTTCATCTCGCGATACTGCAGTATCATAACCTACTCCAGTTTTAACCTTTAAAGTCATACGTATATGGCCACCGTCATTAACAGTTGCAATTACTTTATCAGGATTAAACACACTAATATCGTTACTGTTAGCCTCAATATCGGCTACAGTAATTTCACAAGGACCTTTTTTGTCTATAACTATCTCTGTAGTGTCAGAAGTATTCAGAACAACAGAAACCTCTTTAAGGTTTAATAAAATGTCTAATACATCTTCCTGTACACCTTCGATGGTTGAAAATTCATGCATAACACCATCTATGGCTACTTCAGTAATTGCAGCGCCATACATTGAAGACAAAAGTGTTCTTCTAAGTGCGTTACCTAATGTATGCCCAAAACCTCTCTCCAGAGGCTCTAGCATAACTCTAAATTCATTTTTTGAAATCTCGGTTGATCCAACTAATTTTGGTTTTAAAAAATCTTTAGCACTACCTTGCATATTTAATTCCTTATTTTGAATACAATTCAACAATTAAATGCTCTTCTATATCTGACGATAGTTCGTCACGCGAAGGAACATTCTTAAAAACACCTTTAAGGGCTTTATTGTCAACATCAACCCAGTCAGCTTGACCAGATTGTTCGGCTAGCTCGATAGCTAACTGAATGCGATTTTGTTTTTTTGACTTTTCTCTAACAGCTATTTCATCATCAGCACTTACCTGATATGAAGGTATATTTACAATAGAGCCGTTTATGAGAATTGATTTGTGCGATACTAACTGTCTCGCCTCTGCTCGTGTAGAAGCAAATCCCATACGATAAACAACATTATCTAAACGACACTCTAGAAGAGACAATAAGTTTTCACCTGTTGATCCTTTCTTAGCGCTTGCCTTTTTATAGTAAAGACGGAATTGCTTTTCTAAGATTCCATAAATGCGCCTGACTTTTTGTTTTTCACGTAATTGTAATCCGTACTCAGTGCCTTTTTGTCTTCTAGCAGTTGCTCCATGCATACCTGGAAGCTGGGTAACTTTACATTTTGAATCTAACGATCTTATTCCACTCTTTAAAAATAGGTCTGTGCCTTCACGGCGCGCTAATTTACAAGTAGGTCCAGTATATCTAGCCATAATTTATCCTTATACTCTGCGTTTCTTAGAAGGACGACATCCATTATGAGGTATTGGCGTCACATCAGTGATTGATTGAATTTTTAAACCCTGCGCATTCAAGCCACGTATCGCAGAATCTCTTCCAGGACCAGGACCATTAACACGAACTTCTAGATTTTTCATACCAAAAGTCAACGCCTTTTCTCCACAATTACTAGCGGCTACTTGTGCAGCGAATGGGGTTGATTTTCTTGATCCTCTAAAGCCTGATCCGCCTGATGTTGCCCAACAAACTGCGTTGCCATGACGATCAGTTATCATCACGATTGTATTATTAAATGTTGCATGAATATGCGCAATACCATCGGAAATAATTTTCTTTGATTTCTTTTTAGCTACTGTTTTTACCTTGGCCATTAATTTACTACCTATTATTATTTGATTAAACGGCGAGGACCCTTGCGAGTTCTAGCATTAGTTTTAGTTCTCTGGCCACGAAGCGGTAATGATTTTCTATGTCGAATGCCTCGGTAACAGCCCAAATCCTTAAGTCGCTTAATATCTATTGCAACTTGACGCCTAAGGTCTCCCTCAACCTTATACTTAGCAACAACGTTTCTAATCAACTCCAGTTGATCCTCAGCTAAATCAATTACTTTAGTCTGTGGATCTAATTTTAATTCTTCGCATATCAATTTTGCTCTACTGGCGCCTATACCAAATATTGACTGTAAACCAATAAAAATATGTTTATGTGTTGGGATATTGATTCCCGCTATTCTTGCCATAAATTTTCCTTATATCCTGTCTTTCTTTTTTGTATTTTTTGCTAATTTATTTAAGAAAATTAACAAAAAAATAAATTTTAAAAAAACCCGCAATTTTACTCTTGAGACCCTTTAATGTCAATTCTATTAGCCCTGTCTTTGCTTATGACGAGGCTCCTTACATATGACCCTAACTACGCCATTACGTTTAACAACTTTACAGTTGTTACATATTTTTTTAACTGATGCTCTTACTTTCATAATTACTACCTTTTAGTTTAAACCAGCCTTCTTCATTAATGAATCGTATTGATTAGACATTAAATGAGACTGCGCTTGTGCGATAAAATCCATTACCACAACGACGATGATTAACAAAGAAGTGCCGCCAAAATAAAATGGCACGTTCCAATATAAAATCAAAAATTCTGGCAACAGGCATACTGCAGTTATATATATTGCGCCTGAAGCAGTAAGTCTAGACATAACAGAATCGATATAATCTGCTGAATGTTGTCCTGGCCTAATGCCGGGGATAAAGCCTCCAGATTTACGTAGATTATCTGCCGTATCTTTTGAGTCAAACGTAAGTGCAGTATAAAAGAATGTGAAAAATACTATTGCCAAACCATAAAAAATAACGTACAAAGGCTGGCCCGGAGAAATGCTTGCTGTTAAGTCTGCAAGCCATCCCATTCCTTCACTTTGAGAGAACCATCCACCTAATGTAGCAGGGAATAAAATAATACTTGATGCAAAAATTGGCGGTATAACTCCGGCCATATTTATCTTTAAAGGCAAGTATGAACTTTGTCCTCCAACCATTTTTCGGCCCTGCTGACGTTTAGCATAATTTACTGTAATCCTTCTCTGTCCTCTCTCCATAAATACTACAAAGGCTGTAACTAATAGCGCCATAGCAAATATTATTACTACCAAAATTACTGTTAACTCTCCAGTACTAACAAGCGATAATGTTGAACCAAGCGCAGAAGGAAGGCCGGAAACAATTCCAGCAAAAATTATCATGGAAATACCATTTCCTATACCTTTTTCAGTAATCTGTTCGCCAAGCCACATCAAAAATAAAGTTCCAGTTGTAAGAGTAATTACGGTTACTAAATTGAATGTAAATCCAGCCTGTGTAACCAACGCAACTCCTCCAGCACTTTGAGATTGAAGCGCAAATGAAATTGCATTTGCTTGAAAAACTGCCAATACTACAGTTCCAATACGAGTGTACTGAGTAATTTTTCTTCTACCTGTCTCACCTTCTTTTTTTAACTGCTCCAACTTTGGTACAACAGAAGTCATTAGCTGGATAATGATAGAAGCCGAGATGTATGGCATTATGCCCAATGTAAATATAGATAACCTTTCTAGCGCTCCACCAGAAAACATATTAAACATATCCAAAATTGTGCCCTGTTGATCCTGCACTAATGAAGCTAGCGCTATGGGTGAAATAAATGGAATTGTTATATGCGTTCCTAGACGAAAAACGACTAACGCACCCAATAAAAAAAGGATGCGTCTTGTTAAATCTTCTGAAAGGCCTAAAGGTTGACTCATATATTACTCAATTATCGAGCCCTTAGCTGCCTCTATAGCTGCCTTTGCTCCCTTGGTTGCTTTAATACCTGTTAATTTAACTGCCCTGGTTATTTCACCTGAAAGAATAACCTTAACTCTTAATATATTTTTTGTAATAAGATTGTGTTTCTTTAAAACTTCAATGTTTATATCGGTTTCTTCAAGCTTATTTATTTCAGACAAAGTTACCTGTGATGTAGTAATTGATACTCTTGATGAAAAACCAACCTTAGGTAGTCTACGCTGTAAAGGCATCTGTCCGCCTTCAAAGCCAATCTTAGAGAAACCGCCTGAACGAGACTTCTGGCCTTTATGGCCACGACCACAGGTCTTACCAAAACCACTGCCGATACCTCGACCAACGCGTTTCCTTGAAAATTTTTCACCCTCTGCTGGTGTTAGTGTATTTAATTGCATAGTACTCATAATTCTTAACCTTCAACTCTAATCAAATAAGATACTTTGTTAATCATGCCGCGTACCTCTGGAGTGTCTACTAATTCAACTGTTTGATTTATTCTTTTTAAACCTAGACCACTTATTGTTGCGCGATGTGACGGTATACGGCCATTAAAACTCTTTAACAATGTAACAGTGAGAGTTTTTTTATTAGCGGCAGCCTTCTTAACAGCTTCCTTTTTTGGGGCTGCTTTTTTAACAGCTTCCTTTTT
>CETT01070825.1_pt1 | contig 18078 bp, 18 predicted proteins | sample 356361 | NCBI WGS metagenome assembly CETT01 (sample SAMEA2622429, study PRJEB7988) | marine metagenome | isolation source: saline water (ENVO:00002010), including | reverse complement strand
ACATATCTTGAGGTTGACGATATGAATGATTTAGATCCAATGTTCTATAGACCAAAGCATAAAATAGTAGCAAAAACTTCATTAGATCAGCAATTTGCTAAACACTCTTTTATTGTTAAATATCAATCCGAACAAGATTACCAAGACTTCCTAAGTGATGATTATGTTTTCTTAGGTAGTGAAATAAAGTTTCCTGTCAATCAGCTCGAAGGACTTATGCTAGTTGATTATGTAGCAATGTTTAAATTTGAGACCATGGATTTATCTCTCAAAATAAAAAATATTTTTGACGTAGAGTATGAACTAATTCAAGACTACCCAATGCCTGGTAGAATGATTTCATTAAACTATGAAATGAAGTTCTAAATCTTTGAGATTAAATCTCATCTAATCCTGATTTTCCTTGAAAGATAATTTTTTCATTACTAGTATCATCGCTAGTAATATTACAATTAAGTACTTAATTAAAGGGGAGATAAATGAATATCGCGAAAAAACTAACTGTATTTTCAGTATTATTTTCAATGTTATTCCTTGTTTCTTGTGATAGTGATAGTGATGATCCTGCAACTTCAGGAACATTAAATGTGACAATTAATTTTACGAATGCAGAAGCATGGCCTGCTGATGGAACTGTTTTTTGTTCCATGGATTCTGTCTGGCCGCCACAAGGTGCACCGTACAAATCAACTACATTACAAAGTTCACAAGTTCAAAATGGGGTAATTTCTCTTGTTTTTGAAGATATTGAATTCAATACATATAAACTGCTTTCAGTATCATGGAGAGATCCTAATGATCCTAACCCTGCAACGAATCAGTATATTTGGGGTGCTCATAGTGGATCAATGTTTGAAAATGGTCAATTTGTTTTTTATGCAAATGCAACACCATTTACAATGGATGAAAATACTTCTGAATTAAATTTAGTTGTGAATGCTACGATTACAACAGGTGGAGGTGGACCTCCAGGTGGATCTTAAATTTCACGATTATTTAAAAAAAGGCGATTTTAAAATCGCCTTTTTTTTTACTTCAGTCTATCAGAAACAAAACTCCAATTTATTAAACCGTCTAAAATAGCTTTAACATAATCTGGTCTAACATTTTTGTAATCCAAATAATATGCATGTTCCCATACATCAATTCCCATTAATGTATGTTCACCATGCGCCAATGGATTTTCTGCGTTAGGCATTCCTTTAATTTCCAGTCCATTATCATTTTGGACTAACCAGCACCAACCACTACCAAAAACACCAACTGATTGTTGTGTAAATTGTTCTTTAAAATTATCAAAGCTTTCAAATGAATCATTAATCATTTCAAGCATTTTACCTGATGGCATTTTTTCGCCTCCAGGTTTCATTTGCTCCCAATAGATAATATGGTTCCAAGCTTGCCCAGCATTATTAAATATTTTTTGAGCTCCATCATTGAAGCTAGTTACAACCACATCATCTAAGCTCATTTCATGATACTTTGTTCCTTCTGAAAGATTATTGAGCATTGTAAAATATGCTTGGTGATGTTTTCCATAATGCAGACCAACTGTATCAGATGATATTATTGGTGCTAAATCATTTTGTTCAAATGGTAGATCTGGTAAAATAAATTTCTGATTACTCATAAAAAACTCCTATTTAATGTATTATCTTTTAATAAATTTAAGACCAAATTATATTATAATTTAAATAAAAGAAGGAATAATTATGGCACAAGTTAAATTAGGAGATTTCATTGTAGATTTAAGTGGTGATTTGCCAGAAGTTGGTACTGATGCACCTGATTTTTTATTAGTTCAAGGAAAGACATTGAAAAACGTTTCACTTGAAGATTTTAGAGGAAAACAATTAATATTAAATATTTTTCCGACGTTAAATACACCTGTTTGCTCATCAGCAGCGCATAAGTTTAATAAGATTGCATCAGATTTAGATGATACTATTGTTCTTTGTATTTCAAGAGATTTAGCATGGAACCAAGAACAATTTTGTATATCTAATAGCTTAGATAATGCAGTTTTTCTATCAGATATGAGAAATGAAAATTTTGGTCAAGATTATGGCGTATTGCACACTAATGGAAATTTTCAAGGTCTCCTTGCAAGAAGTGTTGTTGTAATTGGTAAAGATAAAAAGATTAAATATTCTCAATTAGTAGATAGTACTGGAGATGAACCAGATTATGATCAGCTTTTAGCTAATATTATTTAGCAATTAGAACAGGACAATTACATTTTTCTGCAATACTAATTGGTTTACTTCCGAAAAAGTATTTTAAAAAAGGATTTTTGGGTGAAACTCCAAGAATTATAATACTATCATCTTTTGCATGCTCAACAATTGAATTAACTGGAGTACCTTCGAGAATTTTTGCATTATTTTTAATGCTATTTTTATTGAGTTTATTTATAGACTTTTCTACAACTCTATCAATGCCCTTAATTGATTTTTTTCCTTCATAAACAGAAACAATTTCTACTTCAAGCTTGTATGCCTTAGCAAATTTAATAGCAGTCTCTAATGCCATGTCAGAACCTTGAGAATCATTGACTGGTAATAAAATCTTATATTTTTTATTTACTGAGTAATTTTTTACAACAAAAATTGAGCTATCTATAAATTGTATTAATTTACTATGTATACCTTTGTTTCCACCACCACCTATAATTGTGATTTCTTGTTTATTTCTATCAACTTCACTTTTAAGCTGTTCAATTATTTCACCTGTTCTCATGATTAGATCAATTTTATCTGAATTTTTTCCCTTAAGGAGTACTTTCATTCTCGAATTCTCTTCATCTACTAATAAATAATCATCAAAGTTGTTGTTATTGTCTTTTTCAATATATTTTTTTGATACAAGAAAATCGTATGCCCATTCAAGAGTTCTGATGCCTGGGCGATAAAGCTCTCTATCATCAAGATTCTGATGAACGACACTAACATCCTTTTCAGAAAATTGACTTATTTTTTTTCCAACATAGGCAATTGTTGTTGATGCTTGAAAAGAGTTAGCAATTTTCATACCTAAATCTAAAGTAGGCTTTGAAAATTCTTTTCCACCAATAGCAATTAAAATTTTCATAGACTTATCCAATAAAATTGTGACATTAAATATAAAATAATAATCGAAATAGAAAACATCAATATTCCAACTCTAAAAAATAATTTAGTTGATACTAATCCAGTTGAATAAAGAATCATTGCAGTTGGTGACGAGATTACAGTTAGAAAAGAAAAACCAGATGCAATTGCAGATGATAAAGCAAATGTAATATCAGTTGGTTGAAGTTCTATAGCCATAGGACCGATTAGCGAAACTGTTGCAGAGCTAGTAAAAAAGTTTGCAGTTAATCCAGAAATAATAGCCATTATTGACCAACTTACATTAGAAGAATTTGAAGGCAGAGAATCCAACAAGCTATTGAATTTTAAGACTAGCCATGACGATGCTCCTGTTTCGTTAATTTGAAAACCAAGAGATATTGTTGCTGCAAACAATAAAATTACACCCCAATTAGTATTTTTATTTATTTCTTCCCAAGATATCATACCGAAAATCATAAATGAAAGAGCTCCAGCTAATGCAATTATACCTAAACCATATTCATCATTAAAAGTGAACCAAGAAAAGATAATTGAAATGATAATAAGACATGAAAATAAATGATTAATATTATTTTTTGTATCCGAAGTCTGAACTTTTCTTTTGAAACCTTTTATTTGAATATTCTTCAAAGTTGACGGAAAAGTAAATTGTAAAACAAAGTATGCTACCAATAATTGTATTATTAAAATTGGATATGCATGTTTCATCCATTTCCAATAATCTATATGTACGTTGCTGAATTCTTGCAAATAGTTAATCATTATCACATTTCTTGCTCCCCCCGAAGGAGTACCAATTGATCCAATGATTGTTCCATATGCAACTGAAAATAATGTTAGAAGAACCGCATTTTTTCCATCTGTTTTTTGTGTATCTATGTTTTTTATAACAGATAGGCCAATAGGAAGCATAATCGCAATGACAGTATGTTCTCCAAGAAAGGAAGAGAGTACAGCCGAAATTGTCATTAGTCCCATTAAAAAAAGTCTTTTACTTTTTCCAAAAAAATATATAATAATTCTTGCTAATCTTATATCCAGTCCTTGATGAACTATCGCTATCGCAAACATTAAGGACCCCATTACAAATAAAACTGCATCGTTCATAAAAGAAGAAGCTACTTCATCAGGTGGAGCAACACCAAGGACAACTTGTAAGACTAACGTTAATAGCGCAATTGCTGGAAATGGTATAGGTTCAAAAGTAACCAAAATAAAGACTAGTACCAGAATTATAAGACTATGGTAAGCCGGTAATGTCAATCCAATAGGAGTAGAAAGACTTAAAAGAAAAAGAGCAATAAAGATACTATAAACGAACCATTTTTTTTGCGAAAACCAATAAAGAATTGATGATGAAATAATTTTATATGATTCATTCATGAATGACTAATTTATCCATTAAATAAAAAAAAGTTAAGACTTTAGTTTAATGCTTGAATTAATACCAATATAGACGTAATGTTTTACACGAAATTTGTAACATTTATTAACAATAAAAGTTAAATTATATTTCAAAAAAATTGTGACATTTTTTAACATTTAAAGTTGTATTTGTTTACAAAAAAAATAAGAGTAAAAATGCAACTATAGTAAAGGGATTACATGCAACTATTCCCAAGATGGACTAATAATTTCCCAGGAATCTTCCTGATAGCTGTCTTTTTGCTAATTTTTTCTTTGTCTTCATTCATTTGGTATTACGGATCACCATATTATACTGATGTTGGTTATGCACCAACCCAGCCTGTTCCATACAGCCATAAGTTGCATGCTGGCGATATGGGAATTGATTGTAGATATTGCCACGTTGGAGTAGAGCAGTCATATTCAGCAGTAATACCTCCAACTGAAACATGTATGGGATGTCACACTTATGTTAAAACAGATAGTGAAAAATTAAAACTTGTTAGAGAAAGTTGGGAAACAGGAAAACCAATTGAATGGGTCAAAGTTCATATGCTTCCAGAATATGCATACTTCAATCATAGTGTTCATGTTAACAAAGGGGTTGCATGTATTTCATGTCATGGAAATATCGCTGAAATGGAAGTTGTATATCAAGTTCAGCCATTAAGTATGGATTGGTGTTTAGACTGTCACAGATCAGACACACCAGAAGTTAGACCAGTTAATCAGGTAACTAATATGTATTGGACTCCACCTGCAGATTATGATCAATTTGTTTCGTCATGGGTTGCAGAGCATGGAGATGAAAGGCCAGTAGGAGATTGTCAAAAATGTCACAGATAGATAAGAAAAATCAAGAATTTGTGAAGACAAATATGAATGATTCTTCCAATGCAGATAATCATGAATTTGGTTACTGGAAAAGTCTTAAAGATATTTCAACTGATAATGATTATGAAAGATACTTAAAACAATCTGAGCATAATGTTGATAACGGAATTTCAAGAAGGAATTTTTTATCATTAATTGCTGCCTCAGTTGCATTGGCCGGTTTAGAAGGTTGCAAAAAACCTGTACAAAAAATTATACCTTATGTTGAAGCAGAAATTGGAACCATTCCAGGAATACCAAAATACTATGCAAGTACTCTACCTTTTAAAAACAATGCTTTAGGAGTGGTAATTGAAAACCATGACGAAAGACCTGTTAAAGTTGAAGGTAATGATAAACATCCAACCAGCTTAGGAAAGTCAAACTCATTTGCTCAAGCAAGTACTCTTGATATGTACGACCCAGATAGACTTAGAGGTTTAAAATTTAATGGTAAGAAAGCAGAATGGTCTGAATACTTAGATTATGCAAAATCATTAAAACGAAATAAAGGTAGAGGTTTAGCGATTTTGACACAAGAATCATCTTCTCCAACAATTTTATCAATGAAAAAAGAGCTTGAAAAGAAGCTTCCTCAAGCAAGCTGGGTAGTTTATGAGCCAATAAATAATGAAAATTTATATGATGGGATAAAGAAGGCATTTGGTACAAAACTTCAACCATTTTTTAGGCTTGAAAAGGCTCAAACTATCTTATCTATTGGATCAGATTTCTTAGGTGTAGATGACAATAATATTTATCATACAAGGAAGTTTGCCCAAAATAGAGATTTGGTTGATGAGAATAGCACAATGAATAGACTGTATGTTGCAGAAAGTTCGATTTCTTCTACTGGCTCTAGCGCAGATCATAGATTAAATGTGCCTAATCATAAGCTTAGAGAATTACTGCTAGAGTTAGCTTACGAATTAAAAATTTTAGGACTTAAAATCGATGCTAAGAAAGTTAAGTCACCAAATAATTTGTGGGTTAAAGCTGCAGCAGAAGATCTTATGAAGCATAAAGGGGGAGAATCAATTATACTTGGTGGAACTCAACTATCAAGCGATATTCATCAATTAATCGCTTCAATTAATTATGTTTTGAAGGCACCAATAGATTATTACCCAATTAATAAATCACAAATCTCTTCAAAAGAAGAATTTGCAAATCTTTGCAGTAATATGAAAAAAGGCGAAATTGAGCATTTGATAATTTTAGGTGCTAATCCAGTATATGATGCTCCATCTGATTTTGAATTTTCTAAGTTGATTAAAAATGTTCCATCAACAGTTCATCTCACAAATATTATTGATGAGACTTCGAAAAATTGTCAATGGAATATTGCTCAAACACATTACTTTGAATGTTGGGGCGATGCTATGACTTTCGATGGTTATGCAAGTGTTGTTCAGCCTCAAATTATGCCATTGTTTGATTCTAGAAGTGCTATACAAGTATTATCACCAATTATTTTTGATGAAGAAAAGAGTTCTTACGAAACTGTTAAGAGTGTTTGGAAATCAAATATTATAAAAGAGTCAAATTTTGAAAGGGCATGGGAAAAAGTCCTTCATGATGGAATTTATAATAAACCATTATTACAAAAACAAAAAGTCACATCTTCAAAACCAAACTCAAAGGTTATTGATAGAATAGAAAAACTTGATGAAGATAAATTTGAAGTTGTTTTCAGCCCTTCATCATCAGTTTATGATGGAAGATTTTCTAATAATGGTTGGCTTCAGGAAATACCAAAGCCTATTACAAGTTTAACTTGGGATAATGCTGCTCTAATAAGTATGAAAGTAGCAAAGAAGTTGAATGTTAAGAATGGCCAGTATATTGAAATCTCTTTAAATGGTAAAACAATAAAAACTCCGGTATGGATTACACCGGGACAAAATAATAAAACTATCACTTTAGAGCTCGGATATGGAAGAGATTTTGAAGGAAGAATTGGTAATGGAGTAGGATTTAACGTATATCCAATAAGATTTTCAGATGCTGATTGTTATGCTCTAAATGCAACAGTTAAATCAAATAATGATACTTATCCATTAGCTTCAACTCAAGAACACTATGGTCTTGAAGAAGATAAGCTTGCGGCCCCTGGATTTGATGACTTATCTTCAAATGAAGTACAGTCAAGAATACCGGATCTAGTTAAACAATCAACATTTGACTATTATAAAGATAATCCTGATTGGGTGCAGAAAAAAGTACTTGAACACAAACCTGACAAAAAAAGAAGTTGGGAAGACCACTCAATGTATAATCCAGATTGGGATTATTCAAAAGGTCCTCAGTGGGGAATGTCAATTGATTTGACCAGCTGTACATCTTGTAATGCATGCTCTATCGCATGTCAAAGTGAAAATAATATCCCAGTTGTTGGAAAGCAGCAGGTTATGAAAGGTAGAGAAATGCATTGGATTAGAATTGATAATTATTTTGCTGGTGATCCTGAAAATCCTGAAATATCAACGCAATCAATATCTTGCGTGCATTGTGAATTAGCACCTTGTGAACAAGTTTGTCCGGTTGCCGCAACAACACACTCAAGTGATGGTGTTAACCAGATGACGTACAATAGGTGTCTTGGTACAAGATATTGTGCGAATAACTGTCCTTACAAAGTAAGAAAATTTAATTTTTATAATTACACAAGAGATTTACCTGAAGTTGTACAGATGGCAATGAATCCTGATGTTTCAGTTAGATTTAGAGGAGTTATGGAGAAATGTACTTATTGTTATCAGCGAGTGAGTGCAGCTCGAATAAAAGCTAAGAACGAAAATAGAGAAATGAGAGATGGTGATGTGAAAGTTGCATGTGCATCATCATGCCCAGCTGATGCCATAAAGTTTGGAGATATAACAGACCCAAATAGTGAAGTTAGTAAAGCTAAAAGAAGAAATAGAGATTATGCTCTACTTGCACATTTAGGTACTGCGCCAAGAACAACATATTTAGCAAAGATTAGAAACCAAAATCCTAAGCTAATAGCTGACAAATCTTCTGGAGGGTACCATTAATGAATGGTCATGCAATAAAATCAAAAGCTGAAATAAGAGCTGAAAAACTTCTTCCAGGTAATCAAAACTTCACTACAATTACAGAAGATATAGCTGGAGTTCCAGAGCAAAAGAAAACTCCGATACAATGGTGGTTACTTTTTGGATTTGCTTTGTCATTACTAGGTATTTTTGCTGGAAGTGTTGGATTTCTTATTTGGGAAGGTACAGGTGTTTGGGGAATCAATAATCCAGTTTTCTGGGGTTGGGCAATTATAAATTTTGTTTGGTGGGTTGGTATTGGTCACGCTGGCACATTGATCTCTGCCATTCTTCATTTATTCAGGCAAAATTGGAGAAATGCTATTAATAGGTTTGCTGAAACAATGACTTTATTTGCAGTAATTTGTGCTTTAGTATTCCCTGGTATTCACGTTGGTAGAATTTGGGTTGCATATTGGTTTTTACCTCTTCCAAATCAAATGGGAATGTGGCCAAATATGAGAAGTCCATTGATTTGGGACTTCTTTGCAGTATTTACATATTTCACAGTATCATTATTATTTTGGTATACCGGATTAATCCCAGACTTAGCTACTCTTAGAGATAGAGCGAAGGGTATTAAGAAAAAAGTTTATGGGTTTTTTGCACTCGGATGGCGTGGTGGAAATAGACAATGGCAGCATTATGAGTTAGCATATTTAGTTTTGGCAGGAATATCAACTCCACTTGTTTTGTCTGTACATAGTGTTGTTAGTTCTGACTTTGCAACCAGTGTAATTCCTGGCTGGCACACCACAATTTTCCCACCATATTTTGTTGCTGGTGCTATTTATTCTGGTTTTGGTATGGTGATGACTTTATCTATTATTGCAAGAAAAGTTTATAATCTTGGCCATATAATTACCGTTGAGCACCTTGATAAGATGGCTCAAATTATGTTGCTGACAGGATGTATGGTTGGTTATGCATATTCGATGGAATTTTTTGTGGCTTGGTATAGTGGAAATCCTTACGAATCTTTTGCCTTTGTTAATCGTGCTTTAGGTCCTTATTGGTGGGGATATTGGGCAATGATATTTTGTAATGTTGTAGTTCCGCAATTTTTTTGGTTTGAAAAGTATAGAAGACATATTCCATTCCTCTTTATTACGTCTATTTTAGTAAATATTGGAATGTGGTTTGAGAGATTCGTTATTGTTGTTATAACTTTGCATAGAGATTTCATGCCAGGTGCGTGGGCAATGTACAATCCAACTATTTGGGATGTATCAATTTACCTGGGAACATTTGGATTATTCTTCACTGGTTTTCTACTTTTCTTAAGATTTTTACCGATGGTATCTATTGCTGAGGCAAAATTAGTTTTAACGGAATCAGATCCACATCATGGAGAAGATCATGAATAGTTATGGTATTTTAGCAAAATTTGATTCACCAAAATCTTTGATGCACGCTGCTGAAAAGGTTAGAGATGAGGGGTTTGAAAAATTTGATTGTCACTCACCTTTTCCAATACATGGAATGGATGAAGCAATGGGACTTAAGCGTTCAAAATTAGGATACTTAATTGGTTTTATGGGAATGTCAGGAGCATTATTTGGTTTTGGTTTACAATCATGGATACATTCTATTGAATATCCAATGAATATTAGTGGTAAACCATTCTTTGCTTATCCAGCTTATGCAATTATAACATTTGAGTTAATGGTTTTATTTAGTGCAATTGGTGCTGTTTTTGGAATGATGTTTTTTAATAGAATACCAAGATTTCATCATCCAGTTTTTTATTCTGAAAAATTTTCAGATGTAACAAGTGATGCATTTTATGTAAGTATTGAAGTTGATGATCCTAAGTATAAAGAAAGTTCTGTTATTGATTTCTTAAAAAATATTGGTGGTACGGAAATTGAGGTTTTAAAAGATGAGATTTAATTTAGTTATACTATCTTTGTTATTTCTTACTGGGTGCTTTAGGGGTTCAAAATTTGAGAGTACTCCTATTCATTTAAATCCTAATATGGATAATCAGCAGAAATATAGAGCTCTAGAAGAAAGTTATTTCTTTGATGATGGATCTACAATGAGGAAGCCTGTTGAAGGGACGATAGCAAGAGGTATGATCAATGAAAACTATTCATATCTATCTGGGAAAAATGATGACGGATCTTATCTTAGCACTAATCCTGTTGAGCTTTCTATGGATGTATTAAATCGTGGACAGGAACGATATAATATTTATTGTGCTGTTTGTCATTCTCAGGTAGGAAATGGAAAGGGAATTGTAACAAAATACGAATATCCAGTAATACCTGCTAATCTTCACGATAAAAGAATAAGAGAGCAAGCTGATGGTGAAATGTATAATACAATAGTTTATGGACTTAGAAGTATGCCGGCTTATGGATACCAAATTAATACAGACGATGTTTGGTCAATAATTCATTATGTAAGAGCTCTTCAAAGAAGTCAAAATGCTACTATTGAAGATTTACCAGAAGAAGAAAAAAATAAATTGAGCGATAATTCATGAATTTAGACCCAAATACATACACTTATGTTTCAAAAAATTCAAATAATTTAGTTTTGATTTTAATTGGATATGTAGCATTACTATTAACTTGGTTTTTTGGGATGTCAGACAAAGTCTTTTATTTTTCATATTTAACCTCTTATTTCTATTGGTTGAGTATTATTCTTGGAGGTATGTTTTTCATAATGGTTCATTATGCTTTTTCTTCAACTTGGAGTGTATCAATAAGAAGATTGATGGAGAATACAATTATGTTAATTCCATTATTTACATTACCTTTTTTGCCAATTCTTTTTGGAATGGAAAAATTATTTAAATGGCTACCAAATCATTATTATTGGAAGACCCATGATTTTGAAGCAGACCATTTAATTCAGCATAAGCTAGCATATTTAAATGAAGAATCGTTTATCTTTAGGGCATTTTTGTATTTTGCCTTATGGAACATAATAGCAATATTCATTTACTATAATTCAATAAAACATGATAGAACTGGTGAAATTAAAATATTAGAGAACTTAAGGTATTTTTGTATGAGTCCTATGGGTGTATTCTTTTTCATAAGTTTAACTTTTGCTGGTCTTGATTGGCATATGAGTTTGGATCCACACTGGTATTCAACAATGTTTGGGGTGTATACTTTTGCTGGAGCCTTTCTAGCTTTTCTTGCTTTTTTAACATTCACAATTATTAGATTGCAAGATCAAGGATATCTCAAGGGTATAGTATCAACTGAACATTTTCACGACCTAGGCAAATATCTTTTTGCTTTCACTGTTTTTTACTGCTATATCGCTGGAGCTCAATTTTACTTTATTTGGTATAGTAATATTCCTGAAGAAACTATTTGGTATCTTCATAGATGGATTGGATCTTGGAAAGTAATAAGTGTATTATTGATAGTAGGTAAATTTTTTATACCATTTTTTATATTGATATTTAGAGGTTCAAAGAGAAATATAAGGTTGTTACAAGTAATGACTATATGGGTGTTATTTATGCATTATATAGACATAAACTTTATCATTATGCCAACTGTACACAAAACTAATTTCCACTTTGGCCTATATGATTTAATCACTATGCTGAGTTTCGCCTTAATCTTTATTGGAGGCTTTAAATTTATAACAACAAGATCTAATCTAGTTCCGCTGAAGGATACTGAGCTTGTACATTCAATTAACCATAGGAATCACTAATGAGCAATAATGAAGGATATGAAAGACAGGATATCCCAGTTAAACCTGTTTTAATTGGAGGTTTAATTTTTATAGTAACTGTATTAATTACTCTTATTCTTTTATATGAATATTATATCAGAGTTATGGATTCAGCTACTTATGAATTCAAATTAAGTAGAAAGCCAATGAAGCTTAATGAGTTGAGAGAGTTTGAAAAAGATAATCTAAATAATTATAAAGAATTAGAAGAAGACAAGTATCAAATTCCAATTGAGAGATCTAAAGAATTAATGCTAAATGAACAAAAATAATTATTTTATAGTATCAATTTTTTTAGTAGTTAGTTTCGTATTTCCACAACAATTAAAGGAAAATTTTCCAAGCGAAAGACCCATTGATATTATTGAAAATCTTGGAGGATATATACCGCTTGAAGAAAAATTTGTGAACGAAAGTGGTGAAGTAATTGAGATTGGTTCTTTCTTCAATAATGAAATCCCCACTATATTGACCTTAAATTATTTCGAATGCCCAATGCTATGTACGCTTGTTTTAAATGGTTTAGCAGAATCAATAAAAAATTTGACATTAAATTCTGGAGATGATTATCAAATTATTACAATTGATATTAATCCTAACGAAAAAACCCTTTTTGCAAATCAAAAGAAAAAAAATTATATCAAGGGATATGGTTTACAAAATGTTGAGAAAAACTGGCACTTTTTAACAGGAACACAAGAAAGTATTAAAAAAATTGCAGATAGTATTGGTTATATTTATTACTACGATGAGCAAAGAGACGAATATATGCATCCTGCTGCTATAACGTTACTCAGTTCAGAGGGTAAAATTTCAAGATATCTTTATGGAATTGAATATCCAAACAAAGACTTAAAACTTGGAATACTTGAGGCATCAGAAGGTAAAGTTGGCAGTACTTTAGATAAAATAATTTTGTATTGTTATCATTATGACCCATATAAAAATACCTATACAATTTTTGCTACCAATGTTATGCGTTTAGGAGGTATATTTACTATCATTTTTCTCTGCATAATGATAGCAGGATATTGGAAAAAAGATAAACATCTATTTGATAAGGGTAATTAATGTTTGATTGGTTGACAGAATTTTTCTTTCCAAAGCAAGTTTCTACTTTCGCTAGTGATATTGATAATCTATTCTATTTTATTTTCTATTCATCTCTTGTACTATTTTTAATTGTTGTTATAGGTATGGTTTACCTGTCAATAAGATATAGAGCAAGAAAAGATGAACCTTTAAGATTGACAAGTAGTAAAGATCACAGCAACTTATTAGAGTCTTTGTTTTTTATAATTCCATTGATTTTAGTTTCTATAACTTTTGTTTGGGGTATACGATCATACTTAAAAATGGTAATTGTTCCTGATGATGCCATTGAAATTAAAGTAACTGGAGTAAGTTGGTTTTGGACTTTTGATTACCCAGATGGTGGCCAAACTTTGAACGAGCTTGTAGTACCATCTAATACTCCCGTAAAATTAGTTCTATCTTCGAAAGATGTTTTGCACAGCTTTTTCATTCCAGTAATGAGAAGTAAAATGGATTGCCTTCCAAATAGATACAATGTTATGTGGTTTGATGCTACCAAAGAAGGGGTTTATGATATTTTTTGCACGGAATATTGTGGTACTGGACATTCGGCAATGGGTGCTCAGGTTATTGTTATGAAGCCAGCCCAATATGAAGAATGGGCTTCAGAGCTTGGAGCAGATGATGATAGTATTCCATTAGATGAGTTAGGAGCGAGACTTTACACTCAAAAGGCCTGTAATACTTGCCACACTCAAGATGGTTCAGCACTTGTGGGGCCTTCTTTTTTACAAACAAGCCAAATGTATGAACAGGAAAGAGTTTTTGATGATGGAACTTCTACAGTAATTGATGACAATTATGTTAGAAGTTCTATTCTTGAGCCTCAAACACAAATAGTTGCTGGCTACCAAGGAGTTATGCCAACGTATCAAGGCCTTCTCAATGATCGTGAACTTGATGCTTTGATCGCATACATAAAATCATTGAACGGAGATTCTCAAATTTAATGCTAAATTAAAAGGATATTATGATTGAAAATGAAAAACAAAATTATTTAACACATCCGAAAGGAATAATGTCATGGTTACTTACTTTAGACCATAAAAGAATTGGTTTAATGTATTTAGTAAGTGGTATTTTATTCTTTTTTATGGGTGGTCTATTAGCATTAGGTATGAGGCTTGAACTTGCTGCTCCTGGAAATGATTTTATATCGAACGAGCAGTATAATAATATTTATACTTTGCATGGAGCTATCATGATTTTCCTATTTATTATACCTGCAATTCCTGGTGCTTTAGGAAATATTTTACTTCCATTGATGGTTGGTGCCAAAGATGTAGCTTTTCCAAGACTTAATTTAGCAAGTTTTTATATCTATTCATTTGGGGCTTTATTTGCACTATATACTATTATAAATGGTGGAGTTGATACTGGTTGGACATTCTATACTCCTTATTCAACACAAAGTTCTTCAAATGTTGTTCCAATGACTTTGGGTATATTTATTATAGGTTTCTCTTCAATTTTAACAGGTCTTAATTTCATTGCTACTGTACACAAAATGAGGATTCCTGGCTTAACATGGTATAAATTGCCTCTTTTCGTTTGGGCGTTATATGGTACTTCTCTTGTTCAAATTACTGCAACTCCAGTTCTTGCGATTACAATGGTTCTTTTAATGCTTGAAAGATTTTTGGGAATTGGAATTTTTGATCCAGCTCTAGGTGGCGATCCAGTACTATATCAGCACTTCTTTTGGTTTTACTCTCATCCAGCAGTATATATTATGATTCTTCCTGCATTTGGAATTATTAGTGAAATTATACCTGTTCACTCTAGAAAGAAAATCTGGGGCTATAAATTTATTGCATACTCAACTTTATCTATTGCTTTTATTGGTTTCCTTGTTTGGGGACATCACATGTTTACATCAGGGCAATCTGTATTTTCGCAAATAGTCTTTTCTTTCATCACTTATTTTGTTGGAATTCCGACTGGTGTAAAGATCTTCAGTTGGATTTTAACCATGTATAAGGGCCAAGTTTCTTTTACTCCTCCAATGATATATGCACTATCATTTTTATTCTTATTTACTATTGGAGGTTTGACAGGTATTTTTCTTGGTGCAGTTGCTTTAGATATTCATCTACATGATACATATTTTGTGGTTGCACACTTCCATTATGTAATGCAAGGTGGAACCATTGTTGCATTTTTAGGTGGCCTTCATCACTGGTGGCCTAAATCATTTGGAACGATGTATAATCAGACAATAGCTAACATATGCGCTTTTGGTGTATTTCTAGGTTTTAATGGAACCTTCTTTCCTCAATTTCTTCTTGGTTTGAGAGGAATGCCTAGAAGATATGCAACTTATTCTGATCAATTTGTTGAACTACATTCATATTCCACTTTTTGGTCTGGAATTCTTGGCTTTTCAATATTTTTTGCAATCGTAAATCTATTTTGGTCATTTGTGAAAAAAAATAAAGTTGACCCAGGTTCTAATCCATGGGGCGGTATGTCTCTTGAGTGGACACATACATCTTCACCTCCTCACCCTCATAATTTTGAAACTGATCCCGTATTTGAACATGGGCCATATGACTATGATAAAGTTATTGTAGAGAAAACCTACAAAAAATGAGTCACGATAACTCATCCCCAAGTTTTTTTCAGCATCATTTTCATGACGTTGAGCAACAGTACGAGACTTCAAAATTTGGGATGTGGGCATTTATCCTTACCGAAGTCTTAACATTTGCTGGTCTATTTGTAGCTTATATAGTTTATAGATCTTGGTATCCTGACATGTTTGTTGGTGTTCATAAATTATTAGATGTCAATAAAGGGTTATTAAACACAGTAGTCCTTATAACTAGTTCTTTAACAATGGCACTTGCAATTTGGGCTATCCAAAAAAATCTAAAGAAACTTTCTATATTTATGCTCACAGCAACATTTGTTTTTGCTTTGGCATTTCTTGGAGTAAAGTATCAGGAATATCACCATAAATATGAGGTAGGTCAGCTGCCAGGAAAATATTATTCTTACATGGGACCTGAGGTAGTGGAAGTCATCAAAGATCAAGAAAAAATCGATTACTATACAAGTTCCAATAATGTATACTTTGATGCAGAAACAAATCGTTTATATAAGACAATGAATAATCCTCATATTTTCTTTAGTATTTATTTTGTTATGACCGGACTTCATGGACTTCATGTTGCAATAGGAATGGGTCTAATTGCTTGGCTTATTTATAGCACAGCAAGAGGAAATATTCATCAAAAATATTATACTCCAATGGAGATGATAGGTATTTTTTGGCATCTTGTTGACTTAATCTGGATTTATTTATTTCCACTATTTTACCTTATAGGATAGAGCATGTCTGATCATCATATAACACCATTAAGAACATATCTTATAATAGCTTCATGCTTATTCTTTTTATCAGGAGTGACTGTTTGGGTGTCATATATAGATCTTGGTTCTTTTAACATTGTTTTGGCTATGCTTGTTGCAACAGTGAAAGCTAGTTTGGTTGCCTTTTTCTTTATGCATTTATTATGGGATGATAAAAAGAATCTTGTTTTATTTTTAATGTCTTTGATGTTTTTTGGTATTTTTGTTGTGATTACAATGATAGATACTGAGTTCAGAGGTGCTCTTGGTTTTAACCCTGAAACGAAAAATCCTATTACAAAAAGAGCATCTTTCTATGGTCAACTTCCTTTAACAGACACTCACGGATATCCTGTTGATAGTCATGATGATATTCATCACGGAGACGATGACCACCATTAAATGAATAAATTATTTTTTCAATCTGCAGTAGTTTCAACTGTTTTATCTTATTTATTAATCTTTGTTGGGGGGTTGGTCCGAGTATCTGGTTCAGGACTTGGATGCCCTGATTGGCCAAAATGTTTCGGAAGGTGGATACCTCCAACTAATATAAATCAAATTCCCGAATATATTGATCCAACTTCATTTAATATTGTTCTTGCATGGATTGAATATGGTAATCGTCTGTTAGGGATTCTTGTTGGATTTTCCATCGTTATAATGACGCTAATTGCAATCTATTATTTAAGAAGAAATAAGAAAATATTATTTAATTCATTATTATCTTTATTTTTAGTTGGTGCAAATGGTGGATTGGGAGCAATAGTTGTTTCTTCGGTATTAAATCCTTTCATTGTTAGTCTCCATATGATTTTAGCATTATTTCTTGTTTCTGTTTTAAGTTACTTATGTATTGAGAGCTATAAGATTGAAAATGATCATCCATTTTCCAAAGTTTTTTTATCTAAAAAGATTTCATTTAGCTTGATAACATTATGGGTAGTAATTGTTATTGAAATTTTGCTCGGAACTGGCATTAGAACAAACCTTGAGTTAATTGCAGTTGATAATCCATTATTTTCAAAAGGTGAACTTTTGAATTCATTGAACAGTTACAAATATCTACATACTATTCTAGGTTTCTCATTGTTATTTTTAAGCATATATCTTTGCTATTTATTTAAAAGAGATAATTTTGGACTATCAAAACAACTAGTTTATTTTATATTTATAATGATAATAGTTCAAATATTTCTTGGAGAATTAATGATATTCTTTGAATTACCTCAACTTACAAGACTTTTCCATACTTGGGGTTCATCTTGGCTTGTAGGAATAATAATTATATTGTATAATAGCCTTCAATATGAACAAGCTTAGCAAAAGAATAATAATACTTTTTTTTACAATAGTTACATTAGGTTTTATAGGTCTTTTTGTAATTGATAAGGCAGCAAACTCTAGAATAAATAATATTGGAGTAATCAGTACAGTACCAAACTTTTCCCTTATAAATTTTGATG
>CETT01026865.1_pt1 | contig 18263 bp, 21 predicted proteins | sample 356361 | NCBI WGS metagenome assembly CETT01 (sample SAMEA2622429, study PRJEB7988) | marine metagenome | isolation source: saline water (ENVO:00002010), including | reverse complement strand
TGTATTCATCGAGCAAATACCTTTCCGCATCAAAGCCAAGTGAGGGGTTATTTTTTTTATCTAAAAGTTTATAGCTATCCATCTTGAAAAATCTTAATTGAACTAATATATATAAATTAAGTCATAAATAAAGTATGTATAAAAAAATATTAGCACTTCTATCATTAATAGTAATGGTTGGTTGTAGTTCCAACCCCGTAAGCGTAGAAAAGGTCAGCACTTTTAATCTCAACGATTTTAATACCTTCATGGTAGCAATCTCAGATAAAAGTGAAGATGTAAAAGTTAGTCCATTTACAAATGCAGGTCTAAAGAAGGAATTTAGTGAACAATTTCAAAACTTAGGCTTAACACAAGATTCAGTAAAGCCAGATTTTAAAGCAGTTATTTCACTTTCTGTTGAAAAGAAGAATAAAAGAAGCATTGGTAGAAGAAACCCGTACTATTACGATCCCTTTTACGACGATCATCTTTATGACAATGATAGATCTTTTTTGAGACTTACCTTATATGATGTTGAAACTGGTGATCCATTATGGACAGGTCTAAGATCAACGAACTATATAGATTCAGAGCTTAAGTTAACGCCTGAAGAAATTTCAAAATACGTTAATAGTTTCTTGTCTGAACTTGTAAATTAAGGCACTAACCAAAAACTCTGCAATTTGCCTTTGGCATTCCACTTAAATTTACAACGTCTATGGCCTTGTCTCTGCAGATATAAGAATTCGAGGGTATCGTAATATATTTCTATAGTGCAGAAATTTTTATAACCATCTTCAACACTTATATCCTTCATATGAAAATCATATAACTCTGGTTTATTTGTTTTAGTGCTTGAGCCATCTTTAACTGAATAGCATTTTTTAGAAATAGCCTGTGATTCTTCCCAAGCTTTTCTAGATGATTTGTTTTTATGATTAATTTTTGCTTTACCAGTTAACCTAATTTGTGTCTTTAGATTTGGATCATAACCAATAACCGAAATTTTTTTATTCGCTTTAAGTTCCTGAACTTTATCTGATCGATAGTCTGAATGAAATCTAATCACACGTTTAGAAGCGATATGATCTCTTAGAACCATCACTCTTGATGATATTTCATTGCCATTTAATGAGCTTATTATTGGGGTGTGAAATAAAGAATCTCGATTCTTTATACCATCTTTCAATAAGAAGTTAGCTCTTTTAAGAATTTCACTCTTGTTATTAAAATTCATATGCATCAGTCTAATCTAAGTTCATTCACATGCGTAATTTTTGCTTTAGAATACTACTATGAGTCAACCAACCAGAATACCACCTAGAAGAAAGTCAAAGGGCGATGGTCAAGTAATGTTTAGTGCATTACTGGTAGTTATTGTTTTAGCAGCACTAATCGGAATGTATTTCTACATAGAAGAGCAAAAAAATAGTAACAGTACTGCATTGGTTGAGGTAGCGGAAAAAATAGAGGTCATTGAAGGCAGGCTTTCTATAACCAATGAAGATTCAGAGCAAAATATGGAAACAATGTTAGACCAAATAGCTTTCTTGGATAAAGAAGTCAGGAAGCTTTGGGGTCATAGAAAAGGCTACTTGGATAATTTTAAGAAACAAGAAAGTAAGACCTCACAAAATGAAAAAAATTTAAGAGATCTTGGTGCTATATCAGTTGGTCTTGAAGACCAGCTCACAGCGATTAATCAGAAGATCAAACTTGCTGAAGACCTTCAGCTTAAGATTACCTTAGTTACTAACGAATTAAATAAGCAAAAAAAGGTTATTGAAGAGAATCAAGTCTCTATTGATGCAGTTGATTCATATAGAAGGCAAAACAACCAAAAAGTTGCAGATATTTTGAATAGGCTAAATGGCTTAACTAGAGATTTACAAGCATTAGAGAAAGAACTGAAAGAAATACAAGAGGAGAGTGGTGATGAACAATCTACTGAATGAAACTTTTTTCAAAGTATTCTTAGTCATCTGTTTAATACCAGTAGTTGTTTTAGTTGGGAAAGCCTTCTTGCTTCTATCGCCAATAGTTTTCTGGGTTCTAGGTTATATGGCATTTAAAAAGGGCAATCAGAATGAAACAATTATGTGGGTTATTTTTGCCGTTTTAGGTTTAATACTTGCCTTTGTCATATAGAATAAGCAATCTACCGGGGATGTGGTGGAACTGGCAGACACGCTGGATTTAGGTTCCAGTGCCGTAAGGCGTGGGGGTTCGACTCCCTCCATCCCTACCATTTTTAACAATGTTTAGATTTAGCTTAATATTATCATTGTTGTTAACAGCCTCTTGTGCTGTAAATACCGTAGATTCAGCCCCTGAAAAGAATAAGTTTTTGCACATTGATGGAACTCCTGCATATGTATTAATAGAGCCTAATAGTTCAGTAGATTTAATGAATGATGATATATACATCTGCTTAGCAGAAGTTGAAGGTAAAGCTAGAAGCATAAGAGTGCCAATGAAAGTTGTTGGTGGTTATTTTGGAGTAGTAGGATTGATAGCCTTAATTGATGTGGCGACAACCGGTGGTTGGGTCTCATCACTTTTACTACCAGGAGTTGCAATTTTTACAGCTGGTAGTTGGGCTACATATGCTTCTGCTGATGCAGTATCAGAGCTAGGCGAATATAAAAATTTAGAAGCTTGTCTTGAAAGAAAAGGGTATTCAGTCGTATTTTTTCTTGAAGAAGATAAAATTTAATTCTAGATCGCGAGTTGGTTCTCTTAATAATCTAAAATTATTGTAAAGTTTGCTTTACATTATATTAATGTTAAGTATACTTTACACTATGAAAGGAGAGCAAAAATGAATTTACAAGAAAAAACTCAAATACTTGAAGAATCTATCCTAGATCCGAACATAGATAGTAGCTTTGAAATTGAAACAGCTCATGCTGCTGATGGCTGGTTGCATGGTGTTTTAGCGCTTGGTATTCCTTATATGGGTATACTTTTACCGATTATTATTGTGTTTATAGTCTTTTACTTCCAAGCAAAAGAAAATCGAGATAAATACAACGCATTAATTGAAGTAAGTAAGAATGTTGAAGATCCAGATGTTGTTGAAGACTTATTAAAAAGTTTTAAAGAAGAGAAAAAGAGTCCGCGTGATTATAGAAGAGATGGGGTAACTACTTCTTTTACAGGGATCGGCTTATATCTATTTGGTGAGTTTTTCCTAGGTTCAATTTTAAAAGGTGTTGGTGCACTAGTTTTTACAATTGGCATAGGTTTAATTATTGCTGGCTACCTTTACCCAAGAGAGAGTGAAGAGATCAATAAAGCAGTTGAAGATTTTGAGAAAAGATAAACGAGCGCATTTTGGGCAAAGACCATAGAAAACTCCTCAATAATTTAGAAACTATCCGTATGTCTGCTGGCCTAACCCAGCAGGCACTTTCAGAAAAAGCTGGCGTTTCTAGAGTGAGCATCAACTCCATAGAGAATGGTGTTTATGTTCCATCTGCTGTTCTGGCATTAAAAATAGCAAAAGTCTTGAAATGCTCAGTTGAAGATATCTTCCAGCTTCCCAAAATTTAAGGCCTTAAAAATTTGACACTTTTCTTGATTTCTTCGAGGATAAGTTATGGATAGAATTTTAAATATAGTAACTTTTACAGCCGGTTTTCTTTTCTTTATTAATGGGATTATGTGGCTTATTGCTCCAGCTGCTTCAGCAGAAGCATTGGGAATGTCATTGTTATCCGGAGCTGGCTTAAGCACTCAGATTGGTGATATAGGTAGTTTTTTTCTTGTTCTAGGAAGTTTCATACTTTTGGGAGCTTATACAAAGCAGAAGCATTGGTTTTATGCTCCTATAGCATTACTAAGTTTGGCAGCAGTTTCTAGAACTATCGCATACTTGTTTCATGGTGCCGATTTTTCAGCTGACAAAATTATAGTTGAGTTAGTTGTTGCAGCATTCTTATTATTTATTGTGAAGAAGGCTTAGGCTTTCTACTTAGACTTAAATTTATTGTTGTCATAAGATTGATGGCGGCCAACCTTGAACCCTCTCAAAGATTCGTGTTTAGTTTTTCTTCCCTTTACTCTCTTTTTCCATGCTAGAAAAGACCCAGAACTTAGCTCTTTTTTTAAAAGTTTTTTAACTTGAGATTGATTTAAGTTGAACTCCTGCATTATTGCTTCAAAAGGAGTTCTATCTTCCCATGCCATCTCAATGATTCTTGAAATATCTTCTTTGTTAAACTTAGTCATATAATTGAAAAAAATTATTATCCTTATATATATACCTATATGAAGTATGTTGTAGCAGGTTCAACAGGACTTATCGGAAAAAGTCTTATAAATATAATCCCTCAGGAAAATAAAGTGGTTGCTTTAGCTAGAAGAAATTTTAGTTTCGCAAATAACGTACAAGAAAAATTGGTCGATTTTGATAGCGATTATGACTTACCACCTGCTGATCATTTATTCATATGTCTTGGCTTTCCTGTAGAACTCTTAGATCTTGTGATTATGCGCAAATCAGTAAAAAAACTTTTTTACAAAGTCGACTATGAATATGTAACTAGTCTTGCTGAAAAAGCAAAAAAAATAGGCGTTAAAAGTGTCACAGTTGTTTCAGCAGTTGGGGCAAACAAAAACTCTTTTAATTATTATCTTAAGATTAAAGGTTTAATGGAGGAGAAGCTGAAAGATCTAAACTTTGAAGTACTTAATATTATTCAACCAAGCCATTTATTGGGAGAAAGGGAAAAGCCAATAGGCCATGATGTGAAACTATTTGAAGACATTACTAATGCTACTGGAAATTTTTTAGTTGGCCCCCTAGCAAAATTTAAAAATGTTAAAGCAACTGATATTGCAAAATTAATGCTTGAAAAATCTAAAGACTCTAAGAAAGGAATAAATTATTTCACTAGAATAGATATATGACTGTTTTAAGAACTCCTGAAGCAAGATTCGAGAATCTAAAGGACTTTGACTTTAAACCAAATTATTTTGAATCTAGTTATAACGGACAAAATCTGCGCATGCATTTTCTAGATGAGAATAAAGAATCTGATGATGTGGTATTGCTTTTACATGGAGAGCCAACTTGGTGTTACTTATACAGGCACATTATTCCAATACTTACCAAAGCGGGTAAAAGAGTTATTGCACCTGATCTTATTGGTTTTGGTAAATCAGATAAGCTTACAGACAAGGATGATTATACTTACGCAAATCACATTATGTGGGTTTCACAACTTTTCGAATATTTGCAGCTAGATAATGTTGTTTTGTTTGCACAGGATTGGGGAGGTTTAATAGGATTAAGGATATTGGCAGAAAATCCAGAAAAATTTTCTGGACTAGTGGTATCTAATTCTGGTTTACCTGTTGGATCTGGAGCATCTGAAGGCTTTAAACAGTGGTTAAATTACAGCCAAACGGTAGAAGATTTCAATGCAGGAAAGATTGTCTATCAAGGAAGCCTTAAAGCATTAGATAATTTTGAAATAGATGCATATAACGCTCCTTTTCCAGACGATTCATTTAAGGTTGCAGCAAGAGTATTTCCTACAATTGTGCCTATTACGAAAGAACACGCTGAAGTAGAAGAAAACATTAAAGCTTGGGAAGTTCTAAAAAAGTTTGATAGACCTACAGTAGCAATATTTGGGGAACACGACGCGTCTTTTAAAGATGGTGATAAATATATTATTGAAAAGATTGCTGGAGCTAAAGGTATGAATCACCGAAGAATTAATGCTGGTCACTTCTCTCAAGAAAATCAGCCAACATTAATAGCCAAAACAATACTTTCTATTAGTTAAAAATAATCAGGCATTTCCCTCAGAGCTTCTTTACCCCAAAACATTTCTCTATCAATAAAGAATGTAGGAACACCAAAAGCTCCCATTGCTACTGCTTCTTCTGTATTTTTAATAAGTTTTTGTTTAATTGCATCATTCGAAGTTTGTTCAATAATATCTGAACCTTCCAAACCATTTTCATTTAAGTAATTAATCAATATATCTTTATCACCTAAATTAAGCTTTTCTTCCCACATCCCTTTTGCAATAACATCGACATAATCCATAAGAATGCCTCTTTCCTCTGCCACAAGGGCAGCTCTTTGAATAGTTAGTGTGTTAATTGGAAAATGAGGATTCATCTGAAAATTTTCAATTTTATGAAACTTCTCAAATCGTTCAATTTCCTTCATAAAATAGGAACTTTTATTTGGTATTTCTGCATAAGCAATTAGAGGTGGTGTGTTGTTGGTCAATTTATGAATACCACCAAGCAGACAAATGAAATAATCAAACTTAACTGAATGTTTTGCTTCAAAGTCAGGAATAACTTTGTGGCATAAATAACCGTTAGGGCTTGCAATGTCATAGACAAATTTTATTTTCAACATTTTGTATCAACTAGATTAATATAATCTTAGACGAAATTTAATTTTTGGAATAGTTTTGAAAGGATCAGTGATTATTATCGGTGCAGGGCCAGGACTTGGCTCTAGTTTAGCCAAAAAATTTGCAAAAGAGGGCCATCATGTTTTTGCTGTAAGAAGAGAAAGGCATTCCCAAGAATTAAACTATCTTTGTGATGAAATAAAAGATAACGGGGGCTTAGCAACAGCAATACCAGCTGATGCAAGAGATGAAGAACAGGTTAAAAATCTATTTTCTGAAGTATCAAAATCAGGTTCAATTGATTGTGTTGTTTTCAATATTGGAGCTAACGTATTTTTTTCTATTGAGGAGACCACTTCTAGAGTTTTTAGAAAAGTTTGGGAAATGGCTACATTTGCAGGTTTCCTTGTTGGAAGAGAGGCTGCAAAACATTTGAAAGACAAAGGAACAATAATATTTACGGGAGCTACAGCATCAAAAAGAGGAGGAGCTGGCTTTGCCGCTTTTTCTTCGGCTAAATTTGGTCTAAGAGCACTAGCACAATCTCTTGCCAGAGAATTAGGGCCTAAAGGTATTCATGTTGTGCATACCATCATTGATGGAGCTATTGATCATCCTTGGATTAAAGAAAATTTTCCTGATATCTATAAGCTTAAAGAGGTTGATGGGATATTAAATCCTGATCATATTGCCGAAGCATATTACAATCTACATTTACAGGAAAAAACTGTATGGACTCATGAATTAGATTTGAGACCTTACATGGAAAAATTTTAAGGAAATTATATGAGCAAAGAAGTAAAAGAATTCTTTTCAACTTATAGTGATTTTGTTACTAAAGTTACAAGCGAACCAAGTTTAGATTTAGAGGCTCTAAAGGATAGCTTGCAAGATATTGAAAAAAATTCACCAGTAAAGTCAGCAAGACTACTTACAGCTGCTCTTGGCTTAGGAAGTGAATCTGGTGAATTCGTTGAAATAGTAAAAAAAATGTTTCTTCAAGGTAAGCCACCTTCAGAAGAAAATATTTTCCATATGAAAAGAGAGCTTGGTGACATTATGTGGTACTGGGTAACGGCGTGTGCTGCATTGGAGCTTGACCCATTTGAGGTTATTAGCGAAAACCAAGAAAAATTAGAAGCCAGGTATGGAGAAAAGTTCGAAGTTACTAGAAGTGAAGTAAGAAAAGAAGGCGATCTCTAAAATTCTTGTTTAAATTATTGGGTGTAATCTTCAAAAATCCAAAAAAGAGCATAAATCTCTTATAAAGTTTATAATTTAGAAGCTTAAATATGGTTTTCCATAGGAGTAAAAGTTGCAAAAGAAAATTTCTCTAAGCGATAAGTACACCCAAAGGGAAGGAAAAATCTTTCTCACTGGCATACAAGCACTTGTCAGGCTTCCACTCATCCAAAAAGACCTTGATGCTAAAAATAATCTTAATACAGGTGGCTTTATATCTGGTTATAAAGGCTCACCTTTGGGTGGGTATGACTTGGAACTTAGCCGAGCACAGAAATATTTGCAAGAAAAATCAATTTTTCATCAACCCGGGCTAAATGAAGAGTTAGGTGCTACCGCAGTATGGGGTTCACAACAAGGCGAATTTAAAGATAGGGGAGAAAAAGATGGTGTATTTGGTATCTGGTATGGTAAAGGCCCAGGTATGGATAGAACCATGGATGTTTTTAAGCATGCTAATGCGGCAGGTTCCTCTAAGCATGGAGGTGTTTTAGCAATAGCTGGTGACGATCATGCTGCAAAATCATCAACTTTGCCCCATCAATCAGACCATAACTTTATGAGTGCTTTCATGCCTTATTTATATCCATCTGGAGTTGAAGAAATCATAAGGTTTGGCCTTCTGGGCATTGCAATGAGTAGATATAGTGGCTGCTGGACAGGCTTTAAGATAGTTTCAGATGTAGCCGACTCCGGTAAAAGGTATGATACCGAGGTTGAGAATTCACCAATTATTATTCCTAGCGAAAATTTCCTTGGCGAATACAAAGATCTTCCAAGAAATATTTTATATACCGATACACCACGAGAACAAGATTATAGATTGCAACGAGCTAAAGGGTTTGCAGCTCAAGAGTTCGTTAGAGCAAACAAAATTGATGTTCCTTTATGGAAAGATAGTAATTCAAAAATGGGGATTATTACTGCAGGTAAATCTTACAATGATGTCCGAGAAGCCCTTAGATGGTTGAATATAAATGAGGAAAAAGCACGTGAGCTTGGCATCTGTATTTACAAAGTAGGCATGCCTTGGCCACTTGAACCACATGGTGTGAGAGAGTTTTGTGAGGGTCTAGATACTGTATTAGTTGTTGAAGAAAAAAGAGAACTAATAGAACACCAAGTTAAATGGCAGCTTTATAATTGGAAAGAAAATGTAAGGCCTACCGTAATTGGTAAACAAGATGAATACGGTAGTTGGTTATTGCCCGCAGAAAATGATCTCCCACTTCAGACAATTGTTGAAGCTATATCAACAAGACTTCATGAAATAACTGGTGATCCTGAATTGCTCAAAAACCTTGAGTGGTTCAAGAAAAGAGCAGAAGAGCAAAAAAATCATGAGGCTCCAATCATTAGAAAACCATTCTTTTGTTCTGGTTGCCCACATAATTCTTCACTGAAACTACCAGAAGGCAAAAGAGCTCTTGGAGGAATAGGTTGTCACTACATGGCAGTTGATTCAGTAGAAGGCACAGAATTCTTTACTCAAATGGGGGGTGAAGGAACACCGTGGATAGGTATCGCACCTTTTTCCAAAGAAAAGCATGTATTTGCAAATCTTGGTGATGGCACTTATAAACACTCAGGAATATTAGCTATCAGAGCATCATTAGATGCAAACGTTAACATTACTTATAAGATCTTGTATAACGATGCTGTTGCTATGACCGGTGGACAAGAGATAGGTGGAAACTGGGATGTTGAAGGTATTGTGAAACAAGTACAAGCAGAAGGTGTCAAAAAAGTCTCAATCCTATCGCAAGACCCAAAAAAATATAATCATTTAGTTGGTAACGGTGTTAAAAGCCTTCACAGAGATTCTATAGTTATTGAGCAGGAAGAATTAAGTAAGTTTGAAGGAGTAAGTGTACTAATTTTTGATCAAACCTGTGCAGCTGAAAAAAGAAGAAGAAGAAAAAGAGGATTGATGGAAGACCCAAAAAAAAGGGTTGTGATAAATAAGGAAGTTTGTGAGGGTTGTGGCGACTGTTCAATTCAATCAAGTTGTGTCTCAATTGAACCTCTCGAAACAGATCTTGGTAGAAAAAGAAAAATTAACCAATCAAATTGCAATAAGGACTATTCATGTATAAAGGGTTTTTGCCCATCATTCGTAACTGTTGATGCTGAAATAAAGAAAAATACTGATTTTAAGGATTTAGGAGAATTTCCCGAACCAAAAATGCTTAATGATAGTGAGGTGGCAAATATTATGCTTACAGGTATTGGTGGTACCGGAGTTTTAACAATATCAGCAATTCTTGCTTATGCGGCTCATTATGAAGGTAAAGATTCATCAGTACTTGATATGACAGGCCTTGCTCAAAAGGGTGGTGCTGTCTGGTCACATATTAAAATTTATGAGCAGGGAGTTACACCATTTAGTCAAAAAATATCTCCAGGAGCAGCCGATATTTTGCTTGCATGTGATGGTGTAGTAGGAACAAAACCAGAGATTCAAGAAGTTGTTTCGAAAGAGAAGACACTGACAGTTTTAAATAGCAATACTATTCCAGTAGCAGATTTTGTTACCAAAAGAGATCTAGATTTCAAAAACAACGATGTACTTAAAATGCTTGAGAACACAACTAAAGATATAGTTTCATTTGTGCCGGCTATAAAGATATCTGAGGAGTTATCCGGTGATGCTATTGGGACTAATATGCTTATGTTAGGAAGTGCTTATCAGAATGGGTTAATTCCAATCAAAGCTGAAAATATCATAAAAGCAATAGAATTAAATGGGGTAGGGATAGAAAGAAATGTTTATAACTTCAACCTTGGAAGGCTCTTCACAATAAATCCTAATCATGAAATTTTTGAATTTTTAAATAAAGATGCAGTAAAAAACTTAAATTCAGTTGAGCTTTTTGAAGATAGGTTAGAAAGAATTACTAAATATGATAAAAAAGTAGTTGCTGATTTCATAAATAACAAAAATCTTATTGATCAAATTTTGTCACAAGAAATAGAGACAGAATCAATAAGTAAAGATGCAATAAAAGAGCTCTATAGAGTTTTTGCTATAAAAGATGAATACGAAGTTGCTCGAATGCATATTGAAAATACAGAAAAGATATTAAATGAAAATTTCTCGGCTTGGAACAACTTAAAATTCTATTTATCGCCTCCTATGATTTCTTTCATAAAAGATAAAAGAACTGGCCGACCTATAAAAATTGCAATACCAGCATATGTAGCAATGCCAATATTTAAGATCCTTAAAGCTTTGACATTCTTGAGGGGTACAATTTTTGACCCATTGCGTCTTACAGCTGATAGAAAACAAGATATAGAACATAAAGAATTATTTAAGAGAAAATTAAAAGAGGTAGACAATCTAATTGCAGGACAAAAAAGCAAAAAACTTATTGAGCTGGTGGAAGCTTCAAGAGATGTAAAAGGCTATGGTCCAGTTAGAGAAAAAGCTTACTTAAATTTTAGAAAAAAAATTAATGCGCCTAAACAAAAAAGGGCAAGAATAATAAGTCGATTATTTAGTTTTGAATCTGATAGGAATATCAAAGCTAAAAAGGTAACATCTAATCAGGAAAAAAACCTGAATGATTAAAGTCACTGATAATTTTTACGTTTCATCTCAAATTAGCGAAGAACATATAAATTATTTTAAAGAACAAGGTTTCAATTTAGTTATATGCAATAGGCCTAATGGTGAGGAATCTGGTCAAACAGATTTCGAACTAATCGAGGCATCATGCAAACAAGCTGAGATTGATTTTGTAAATTTGCCAATGATCCCAGGTAGCTTATCTACTGAATTAATTACTGAAACAAAGGTTTTAATTGATAAAAATGTAAAAACTCTTGCTTACTGCAGAACTGGCACACGCTGCATTAATATATGGGCATGCGCAAATGCTATTGATAGCGATGTAGATGAAACAATTGAACTGGCAACCGATGCAGGCTATGACCTGGATCATCTTCGTCCTCTACTTGTGGAGTTAAATTCTACTTCTTCTTAAATAAGAGAATAAACCAAACTATTGGTATAACAATTAAACAACCAAACGTAATGTTTAGTGCTAATAAGATTGGAAAGTCTACTATGGCGCCAAGAAAATCAGAAAGAGAGTTACCTATGAGTGCACCATATAGAGCACCATTTACACCAGAGCCTTTGAAATATTTATCTATATCAATACCTAGCAATGTAACAAAAGCTAGCACCCCATTATCTATAAGTCCGTACAGTATTCCTTCTGGCATTAGAAAATTTTCCTTTTCATATTTTTAAGGGTTACAAATAAAAATATAAAATAGACAATCTCGAATGCTGTAAAGCCAACGAGAAAGGCTGATGTGAACTCCCCATAAATTAATGTTACTACTCGACCAAGCAAGATACCTGAGATTATAAACATTAGAACCTTAAAGAAAATTTCTTGGTGTTTTGTTTTAAAAATAGCTATTAGTGAAAAGATACCAATCAAAAAATTAATACCTCCGTATACAGATCTAATTTCAGCTGATCCTAAATTGGAATTGATACTTAAACCAACATCATCGACATAAGACATTGGATCAAATAAAGCCCAACCACCTAACCAGCCGTACATTATTGCAGTAAATAATAGGAAAACTTTGTTAATCATTATTCGTTATTTTTAGTTAGCAGGTCTATATTACCACCTGTTGCCATAACATTGTCAGTGAAGGTTTTTTCCGTTACAAAACTATGAAGGTAATTTGGTCCACCTGCTTTAGGACCTGTTCCACTCAAACCTTGTCCACCAAATGGCTGCACACCAACTACTGCTCCTACAATATCTCTATTCAAGTAGAAGTTTCCAACATTTGATTTATCAAAAATTTGTTTAGCCTTTTCTAATATTCTGGAGTGGACTCCCATAGTAAGACCAAATCCAGTTGCATTAATTTCGCCAATAAGCTCATCAAGGTGAGCTGGATCATAACTAATGAAATGGAGTACAGGACCAAACTTTTCACCATCAATTTCTTTTATTGAATCGATTTTAAATGCTATTGGATTCATGAATAAGGAATCTTCCTTAATACTTCCTTTGGTTTCGACAAATTCTTTACCAAGTTTTTTTAGTTTAGCAATGTGATCTTTTAATTTAGAAATTGATGATTTATTAATAATTGGTCCAATATCTGAACTTGGTTTCATTGGATCGCCAACTTCAATCTCTTGCATTGCTTCTTTAAGATAATCCCAATACTCCTCAGCAACGTCATTCTGTACAAATACTACCCTAAGCGCACTACACCTTTGTCCAGCACTATAAAATGCCGACCTAATAACATCATCAATGACTTGTTCTTTGAGAGACGATGAATCTACGAACATAGCATTCTGTCCGCCTGTTTCTGCAATAAGGGTTTTGATTGGTCCTTCTGACTGCGCAAGATTTATATTGATAGATCTGGCAGCAGCAGTGGAGCCTGTGAATGCTACTCCACTTAGGTTGCTCATTTTAGTTAATTCATTTCCAATTTCTTTTCCGCCTACAACTAATTGCAGTACAGACTCAGGAACACCTGCTTGGTGAAATAATTTTACTATTTGAAAAGCAATAAGTGATGTGTCTTCAGCAGGTTTCGCTAAAACGTTATTTCCTGTAACTAGTGCTGCGGCTATTTGTCCTACAAATATAGCCATTGGAAAGTTCCAAGGACTTATGCAAAGAAAGTTTCCTTTGGGTGCATTTGTGAGTAAATTTCGCTCACCTGAGGGACTTTCGAGCTCAACTTCTGAAAAAAGTTTTTCTGCATGCAAGTTATAGTAATTAATGAAGTCAATTGATTCCCTTATTTCAGCATCACAATCTTTGAGTGATTTTCCAGCCTCATTTATCAATAAGGCAAAAAACATATCCGAATTTTCTTGAAGGAGTTCAGCTGCCTTTTTCATTACTGATACTCTTTCGCTGGCTGGCATACTTCTCCAGTCATTTTCCATAAAAGAAATTTTGTTCAAGTTATCTTTTGAAAGATATGAGACTTCACCAATTTTTGTTCTTGTATTGCTTGGTGAAAATTTATCTTCATAGGAATCAACAATTTCCTCACCGTTTAATAATGAGCAGGCATAAAATCTATGACCATCATATGCTTTGATCTTTTTTTGTAGTTCTTCAATTTTCATTAGGTCTCCGAAATCAAAACCTAATGAATTTTCTCTATCTGAGAAAATTTCTTTTGGTCTTGGTACTTGTTTTAAATAATTTTTTTCTTTCAGGTTTTTAGTTGCAATATCAATTGGATTTTTTACAACATCTCTTATTGGGATATCTTTTGACAGATACTTGTTAACAAACGAACTGTTTGCACCATTTTCCAGTAGCCTTCTAACCAAGTAAGGTAATAGTTCTTTTTTAGAACCCACAGGTGCATATACTCTCGTTAACGGGAATTTATCGTAAACTTTTTCTGCATTTCTATACGTTAAATCTCCCATGCCAAATATTCTTTGAAATTCGAACTCGTCTTCTCTGCCTTTATAAAGGTTCATTATCCCTGCTATTGTGTGCGCATTATGTGTAGCAAAATATGGTCGTAGATTTTTTGTCTCTGAAATAACCTTAGCGGTTGCCAAGTAATTAAGGTCTGTAAAAGACTTTGAGGTATATACGGGCAGATCTTCAGCCCCTTTGACTTGATGAATTTTTACTTCTTGATCCCAATAAGCACCTTTCACTAACCTCATCATTAAACCATTTCTATCACCACCAAGTTGATCTACAAATTTGACTACTGTTGGAGCTCTTTTGCCATAAGCCTGAATTGCTAGACCAAGACCACCCCAGTCTTTAAGGTCTTTTCTTTTCGCTAAATTCTCTATTAAATGCAAACTAAGCTCTAATCTATCTTGCTCCTCTGCATCTATGGTTAAGGCTATATCATGTGCAGCGGATTGAATACAAAGTTGATATACTCGCTCAAGCAGCTCATCCATCACACGATCTTTTTTTGTCGCTTCATAACGAGGATGTATAGCTGATAATTTAATTGATATTTCATGAAAAGATTTGGACAGTAGAGCATTTTTTTCACCAACTTTTCGAATCGCTTCTTCATAGGCGTTAAAAAAGAAATCTACATCCGACTGTGTTCTGGCAGCTTCACCTAACATATCAAACGAACATGGGATTTTAGGAAAATCAAATTTGTTTAATGCATCATCAATATCTATCCCAGACACAAATTCCTCACTAAGAATTTCCATGCCTTTCTTTATAGCCTCTCTAAGAATTGGATCTCCAATCCTAGAGGTAAGACCTTGGAACCAGCTGATAGGGTTTGCACTGATATTCTTATCTAACTCAACGACTTGTTCGGCTAAAAAAAGCCCAAAAGTTGTTGCATTTACAAACAAAGAAGGAGAGCTATTAAAGTGATCTAACCATTTTTTTCCACCAATCTTTTCTTCAATAATTTCATCACAAGTTGCATTATCTGGAATTCTTAATAGAGATTCAGCCAAGCACATTAAGGCTATGCCTTCTTGGTTGCTTAAGCCATATTCCAGAAAGAAATTATCTAGTCTGGTTTTGTTTCTATCTTCCCTACATTTTTTGACAATTAATTCGGCATTGTCATAGATTGAAGAATCATTGATCCAGCTATTAGATTCTATTAAGTTTTTTACAAGACTAGACTCGTCTTGGTATTTAAGTTTTTGTAAATCTTTAAAATAGCTATCAGTACTCATTTTGTTTGGCTATTTTACCTCTTATTAGTCGGATTTAGAATGAATTTTTAATGCCATCTAGACTTAGCTTCAGCAAAAGATTCTTTAATTAATTCTTTGAGCCAAAGGCAGCCTGGGTCATTGTCATTTGAAGAGTGCCAAGCTAAAAAGAATTGTGATGGTGCAACTTCAAACGGCAGAGTTTTGTAAGCTAATTCATGTTTATTAGCAAAAGACTTGGTACAGGTAAGCACCATATCTGTGCTATTAAGTATTTCAGGTGTTACAAGGTAATGTTGTGCTCTTAGGACTATTTTTCTATCAAGTTGTAGTTTAGCTAGAGCATTATCTACAAGCGCTCCACCTCTTTTTCTACCTGAAATATGTATATGATCTAAATCCAAATATTGCTCTATGCTTAAGCTTTTCTCATCAGCTAATTTGTGATCTTTTCTAAAACCACAAACAAACTCATCTTCAAAAATAAGTTCTTTTTTAATATCTGAATCTGAAGGTGGAAACGGGTCAACAGCAAAACAAACTTCATTTGCTGCAAGAGCATGTTGAAGATCATCTCTTCTTGTGTAGTAACTACTAAGACCTACTTTAGGCGCAACTTTATGAACTTTATCCATTAATATTGGCAATACTCTGCCTTCACTAACATCGTTAAGTGAAAGTTTAAAAGTTCTGCTTGATTCTGCTGGATCGAAAGCATCCGGAGTTTCTAAACTTTTCTGCAATATGGCTAAGGCCTCACGTACATGAATAATAATATTCTCTGTTTTTGCTGTAGGCTGAACTCCTTGTCCAACTCTAATAAATAGAGGATCATCGAAGTAATCTCTTAACTTAGATAATGCACTACTGACAGCCGGCTGAGTAATACCAACAATTTCACCAGCCTTAGTTAAACTCCCTTCTGAATAAATAGCATTGAAGACAACTAGCAGGTTTAAATCGAGATTATTTAATTTCATAAATGGCTTATAATTGTATGAGACTATTATAAATATTATTTATAGTATTTTAGAAGTTTTTTTTATATATAGAAAATTATGAAATTTGAAAGCACTGAAAAAATTGATTTTTACCTCCCGAAAGTTAAGAGCTTCATAGATGAAGTTGTAATGCCTGCTGAGATAGATATTCTCAAGCAAGAAATCCCAGCTGAAAAGAGATGGGAGCCACATCCAGAAATTGAGGACTTAAAAAAAGAAGCTCGTGATAGGGGTCTTTGGAACCTTTTTCTGCCAGACAGTGACTATGGAGCTGGATTGACAAATTATGAATATGCTCATTTGGCTGAAGTCATGGGCAGAACCCATTTTGCCTCTGAAGCAATGAACTGTAGTGCACCAGATACAGGAAATATGGAAGTACTAGTACGCTATGGTTCAAAGGAACAGCAAGATGAATGGCTAAAACCCTTACTGGATGGAGAAATTCGTTCAGCTTTTGGTATGACTGAGCCACAAGTAGCATCATCAGATGCGACGAATATGGAAGCTACGGCTGAGTTAGTAGATGGTCATTGGGTCATTAATGGAGAAAAATGGTGGACTTCTGGCGCTGGGGATCCACGATGCAAAATTATAATTTTCATGTGTGTAACTAATCCTGAAAATGAAAGGCACCAAAGACATTCAATGATTTTGGTTCCCATGGATACACCTGGGGTTGAAGTTAAAAGAATGATGCATGTTTTTGGTTATGATGATGCGCCTCACGGACATGCACATATGAAATTTGATAACGTAAAAGTTCCTTATGAGAATGTAATTTTAGGAGAGGGTAGAGGTTTTGAGATTGCGCAAGGAAGATTAGGACCAGGCAGAATTCATCATTGCATGCGATCCATTGGAGCAGCAGAGGTTGCTTTTGAATTGATGTGTAAACGTTCTATGGAAAGAAAAGCTTTTGGAAGAGAACTAGCCAGACTTGGTGGAAACTTCGATGTAATAGCTGATTCAAGAATGGAAATAAACCAAGCAAGACTTCTAACACTGGATGCTGCATGGAAGATGGATAAATACGGTAACAAAGTTGCTGCGAGTGAAATTGCGCAAATTAAAGTTGCCGCACCAATCATGGCTTGTAATGTAATTGATAGAGCAATTCAAATGCATGGTGGAGCAGGCGTATGTCAGGATTTCCCATTAGCAAGCATGTATGCCCATATGAGAACACTAAGATTGGCTGATGGTCCAGATGAAGTTCATAGAAGAAGTATCGCTAGATTAGAGTTAGCAAAATTATTTGGGGATAAAAAATGAAATTCGAAAACAAGATTTTTCCTAATGATGAGCAACTTAAAGGCTTCGATGATAACCCTGATTTAGGACCAATCAAGATGCTTAACCTAGTTAAATTAAAAGATAAGGCTGAATATTCTGACGGTCGAGAAACTAAATTATCAGGTCTTGAAGCTTACATGCTTTATGGAGAGGAAGTAAAAAAACATCTTGAGAAAGTTGGTGCCAAAATAGTTTTTAGTGGCCCAGTTTCAAGGCTCATGATCGGTGAAATTGATGAACTTTGGGATCTAGTTGCTGTGGCTGAGTATCCTAACAGAGCAGCGATGCTTAAAATGATGACTGATCCAGAATACATAAAAACTAGTGCACATAGAGAAGCAGGCATAACAGGCCAGCTCAACATTGAAGTTTTGTGAAAAGATTTCTTCCTCCAGTAGCTGATAATCATTTTCGTGGACCAAAAATAGCTTTATATTTTTTTATTTTCTTCATGGTAGTGAATACTGCTAGAAGCCTTATTCATTTTTTAGCCGAGGATGCCGGCTTAAACTCTATTGCAAATATTATAGTTTTTGAAGGAGACCCTGATCCCAATAGAGTCATTTATTTATTTGGCTCACTTTGGGGAATGATGCAATTGTTATGCTGTTTAATTAGTTGGATTGTCATCTTTAAATATAAAAGCTTGATACCACTAATGTATTTTATTTGGCT
>CETT01140561.1_pt1 | contig 18350 bp, 18 predicted proteins | sample 356361 | NCBI WGS metagenome assembly CETT01 (sample SAMEA2622429, study PRJEB7988) | marine metagenome | isolation source: saline water (ENVO:00002010), including | reverse complement strand
ATAAAAACCGTTGAATTGTCTAGAAATATCTCTCCATGTTTTAATCAAAATAGATTGCGTGTTCGCAGGAATATTTTCATTCCTACACAATCCGCCAAAACCATTAACTCCTGCCGCAGCAGTATTCAATACATTCAAATATGCTAAATTATCTTCATGTTCCTCAATAAGTTGGGGGTTTGAAAATATATCATCTTCGGTATATGGCGGATTTACAGTTCCATCTTCTTCCGAATAATAATTGCCTATGGCAGTAGCCAAAGTTAAATCTACAAACCTATTAAACTGCTTAGGAGTCATTAGCCAGTTTGAAACTGTATCAAAACCAACATTTAATAATTCCTTTTTACCTTTCTTCAAAATAGTATTGACTAATTCATTACTTACTTCCTTTCTAATAGTCTTTACAGCCCTACCACCATTAGGTAAGAAATCAAACCTGAACTTAACAACTTCATTTCCTTCTAATTCTTCAAAGGCAATGTTTAATTTTCTACCATCAATAATATAATCACCTGAAATCAATGGATTTTTGGAATCTCTAATTCTGTAAGTAAATGAAGAACTAGGAATTTCTAACTTAGCCCTCCTTCTCCAAAGATAATCAACCACTCTTGCATCTCTGATTAGCCCATCCTGTAGTCCGTCTTTAAGTTGTATAAAACTTTGTTGCCAATAATCAGAAGATGCTGCCAACCCTGTATTCACTTCTGTATTAGCATACAACCACATCAAAAATTCTAACAGTTTTACATTTTGCCTGTCGAAAGCAGAATATCTTGACTTCAATTCATTAGGAACCCAATTTGCATTAGGAGTTAAAGCAGTTCCATCACCTACTAAAAATTCAGAAGAAAAGCCCCAAGAATCGGGTTGGGATAAATCTAAAAAGAATATTTCAGAAAACATCCTTCTAATAGATATATTGTATATGGATGCCGTCTCAGGCCTAGCCTTTTTATTAATCTCGTTAGTAAGTTTTTTCATAACATCTATCAACATATTATACAAATCTTCAGACAAATTAGGGGATAAAATTACATTTTGTATCATATTTACATTTTCAAACATTTTTGCAATCCCTAGAGGTATTTTCCCACCTTCTCCAACACCATAAGAGTTATCTTGATAATTTACCAAGCCACTACTTACTGCATAATTAACCCTAGTTTTAATTCTATTAGTTCCACCAACATTTGCTTTATAGGATAGATAATTACCAATCAATTGTTCCATCCTTTCGGCAGGTGCTATTGTGCCCCTACCCCATCTTGCATCTGCAATATCCTTTCTATGTAATAATCCTAAATATAAGATTTCTTCAGCACTACCAACATCTTGCCCTTGTTCGTTAATAAATCCTGGATGATTTTTAACAATAGCATCATAAACATCTGCATTGCTGTTTGGGTTCTTTACAATAGTAAAAATTAAACTATTTGTTGCAAGGGGGTTTCTGTAATTTTCAGGGTCAATATTTGCAACTTGTTCTGCCATTGCCGCAAGGGCTGCAGGGTGTGCCAAAGGCGAAGCAGCCAATAGGTTGCAAACCATTGAATCTCTAGACCTAATCAACCTTCCTAAAGCCATATCTTGATTCCAAATATTTGCATTTTGTGCTAATTCTCTTCTAATTCTAATATCTACATTTTGTCTTGAAAGTCTATTACAATCTGAATAACTAATTGTGGGGCTTGCAGCCAATTCCATTTCAGGACCAAAAATTGCTTGGTCTAAATCTACAGATTGACCTTCCATAATCAACTTAGTATAATTAATTCTAACACCATTTTTACCCATAGTGTCTGCCCAACCCTTGTAAATATAAGGAGTTCTACATCTAGTCTTATACTTTAAGAACCCTGCATCTTTTAGAATCAAACCAACTGCTGTTGCTATTTGAAGACCCCATACCTTGTTTGAAGGATAAACTCTTTTTTCAACTCCAATATCAAATACTCCCTTTTCATCATCTCTATTACCCCACCTTAACAATGTTCTTCCCTTTAAAGTAGCGTTTTGTTTGTCAGGCCACCCATCAGTTTTCTTATCTGATTTAAAAATATAAACAATTGCGTTTCCATTTTCAATATCGCTATATGGCCCTCTATTGTATGCACCATTATAGTTTTCACAAGAAGTTCCTGCCCAACTTCTGCCTGTTGATTTTGTAGCAACCAATACAGGGTCGTTTGAAACAACTAAGTAATAATTACCACTTGCTGAAACAGGCCAAAGACTAGCATTTGGTTTAATTTGATTTAATCTTTTTTGAGCATTTTTATCATGTCCAATCTTCTTAATAATATCTTTAATATCAATGCTTTTTTCATCACCACTTGAAAGTTCATAAATTAATTCTGTTGGTTCATAGACACCTGCCCCGAAGTAGTATGTAATTTTTTCTTCCTTCGGTGTATCTTCTTTTGAATCCTTAGATTTTTCTTCTACTTCTGCATCAGGGAACTCTAATTTAATCATCTTTAGCATATCACCCTTAGTTTTGTTTTTGAGAGATGCTGTTTCACTTGCAATTAGGGGTCCTAATTTTTTAGCAACATCTTTAGGGTTAATATCTGAGAAATTATTAGTAATATACCCCATCACCGCACCAAATGGAGCAGACTTGTTTAATTTATAACTCATTACTAAAATTGCTTCTTTAATCGCATCTTGTTCATCAACACCACTCCTAGTTTTAACCTTGTCTCCTTTTTTACTAGGGTTTGGGTCTTTAGAAGTCAATAACTCATCTTTATTTATAATATCTAAAAACTCTCCGAGCATTTGTAATCTGTCATCAATAACCTTTCTATCTTCAATAGTAACTAAGTATTCTCCAATTATTTTATCAAATACTCTATATCCTACTGTATCATTAGGCTTTTTCTTGTTTGCAATCCTAACCTTTAAGGCATCTTTTAATAAACCAGAATGGCTTCCTGTAATAGTCCTTTGACCGACAGTTTTATAACTTTTAACTACATCCTTATGCCATGCTTCAGCGTCTGTGTAAATATCATCTTCCATTGTGTAGGTTTCAGTTTTTTGATATGTAATATGATACTTATTCTTAGAAGCCATAATTTTGATTTAGTTAAACGGATATATAAAACTTATTACTTCCTTATCAATTCAGGAGGAGGATTCATAATCGTATAGTATTCAGAATACTCTTTTAGTCTTTCATTTTTAATCTTTACAGCCTTAGCCATTAATGCTTTATCAACGCTATTCTTAATTACAAAATAAACAAACTTGATAGGGACATTAACTTCATCTAATATCTTTCCTCTAGCAGATTCTAAATCCTTCATTTTTATTGGCGTTTGCATATCGCCTACTAATTTAAACTTATCTAAGTCTTCTTGAGTTTCACTAACACAAACTTCCAATAGAGTTTTTGTCAAGGGTATATTTTTGCAAGAATTATAATTATTTGCAGAATTGGATAGTAGGGAACCTAAGCAAATACCCACCAAGTTTGTATTCCACATATTTAACTCATCAAGGGTTTCCATAATTATTCTGTGAGATAAAACAGCGTATTTTGATTCAGAAACCATTCCTGATTTTACAGTATATGGCAAGTCCCAAGCATTTAACAATGATTTTATTTTTTCAGTATTACTTCTTTTGATATAAGCCTTTGTTATTTGTTTTAAAGAACTATTGTCCCAACTATATCTCCAACTAGGAATCGGTTTAGTTTTGGAATCTACTTTACTGTCTGTGAAAACAAATATATTATCAAATGTCCATTTATCCGCTTTAATAATTATTTCATTACCTTCATCATCCTTGCTCTTTTTATCTGTCTTTCTTTTTGATTTGGGTATGTATGAAAACAAGTCATTAATTTTTATTTTCCCTTCTATCCTTTCTGTAGATGTCCCAGTATGTTTGTCTGCAACCACCTTTGCGTGATATGGTCCAGAAACTTCAAACGATTTGATTTCCCACAATTCATTTTCCATATGTCTTTCCTTATCATCCCAGAACTTTAACATAATTATTTTCTTATTTTGAATCTTATCAATGATTGGATAATCGGCAATTCCTTCAGAATACCAATTATTTGAAGCATAAGGTGCAAACTTTCCTTTCTTAGTATTTCCACCTCTCCAATAACCTATCCAAGTCTGAGCATTATTTAGATATCCTAAAATCTGTTTCCTCCTCTTAACTCCGCTTATTTTATCATCAGGTCTCTTCAACAATTCATTCAATCTATTGATATTAACATCTACTTCCTTTCTTAAAATATTGTTTGTTAATTTCCAAAAGTTGTTAAAGGATTTTTGAGAAAGGCTTGGATTGCATAATACTTCTACAGGATAATCTCTATAAAGCATATTTAATAATTTTTGACTAGTATTTGGATTTCTAGCCACATTGACTGCATATTTAGGATTTTTAATCAATTTCTCTAATAAATCAGATGCAGTTGCAGGATTCTTAGAAAGTTCTAATTCAATAATTGGCATTACTTCATCCATATCACCACCGTATCTATTACTAATCTGAGGCCATTTATTTATTAAACAATCTTGAATATAATATGGGATATTCTTATTCCTACATAATCCACCCTCTTCTCCATTTAATCCAGCAGCAACTTCTCCAAGAATGTAAATATCCTCTGTGCTATCATATAATTTAAATGCATCTTTGGGAGGTTCTTTAAATTCTCCTGAATCATACAAATCTTTTAATGCCATTTTCAAAACAATATCTTCAAACCTTTTGAAATATTTGATATCTCCATAAATCCATTTTGATATAACAGGTATGGATAATTCATTAACATATTTATCACTTTTCAATATTGTTGAAAGCAACCTTGTGTGTATTCTATCTCTTTTAATAGAATTAGTTTCATCATAAGGAAGGAATGAGTATAAAAATGCCCTAGTAGGTTTTTTAGTATTCTCAAAAGCATAATCTAAAATTCTTTCATCCCAATAAGTTGCAATACTTCTTTTATTATGATATTGAGAACTCCTACACTCTAATGTAAAATAATAAGGGTCAATTGAATATTTATCTTTTTCTCTCCATAACTTATCATAAAAAGATTTGTTCCTGATATATTCTAATATCTTACCCGATTCAAATACTTCAGGATAAATTAAATAAACATGATTTATCACTCCAGGACTTTGCCTGTCTTTCTTTAATAAAAATGTATCTGTGCTAGCATAATTAGGAAATGAATAATCAAATCTATCCACTCCTCCATACCAACCATAATGCTTTACATCATAAAGAGGAATGCAAATGGAATCTCCAATCATTTTAGAAGTATTTGATACTAATGAAGAGATAAGCGGGTATTTATCATGATGTTCTGAAATAGTTTTCCAAGAATACAAAGAATTTTTAAATTTGACTAGTAATTTAGTATAATCTTTAATTGTTAAATATTTTGCAAAAATTAAATTATTAACAAATAATGAAGAATAAATAATATCTATTTTTCTTTCTATTAAAAGTCCATCATTACCATCCTTTAATTCTAATTTGTAAGGTGCTAAAATAGGATTGATACCTTGATATCCTTTATCAACTTCAGATTTAGAACCTTTTATAATATTACTCTTTAATTTATCTACATCAAATGATTTTCTATTTAAGAAGTTTGAAATTTCCGAAGATAAAATATTTTGAGGCATCATAGAAACATTGGTTTCCGTAGGATATAATAAGTGATTGTAAAGGTAAAACACTTCTTTAGCAGTCAATCCATTGGTAAAATCAGGATGTTTTTTAATCAATTTTGTATGAATTTCTTCACTAGCGTTTGGGTGTCTTGAAATAATCTTACAGATATTATTTGTAATTTTAGTGTAATCATTAGCCTCTGGTTCAATAAATTCTAAATTATCTAAAACATAATTCATAGCCTCAACACTAGCAATTGGAGAAGCCATCATTAAGGAGATTATATCTTTGTCGTTAGTTTGTAATAATCTATTAATTCCTTTATCATTTTCAGGTATTGCCCAAATAGTATGATTTTTTGCAAGCAATAATTTTACCTTTCTATCTGTAGCAGGTTTTGTTAACCTATTAAAATCATAATATGAGATATTAGGGTTTTCTGCAACAATTAAATCTGGATTAAAATTCATTTGGTCAATTCTAGTAAAACATGATGTGCTACTTGAATAAGTTAAGTTTCCAGTTCCTGAACCTACATCACAATGTCCTTTATAATAATAAGGAGTTCTCATAGTAGTATAATTAAATAATCCTGCCTCTGCTAAAATCATAGCAACCGCCCTATTGGAGTTTGCTTGATAACCCTTTCTCCCGTTTGAAGGATAATGTCCTGGGTCTATGCCTCCTCCGATAGAGCCTCCATTATCAGGAGATTTATTTTCTTTATAACCCCACTTTACATTTGTCCTACTCAAAAGAGTTCCTATGGGTGCAGCATCTACCTTGTTTTGCCAACCACTCCCTACTGATTGTTTGTAAGGCCAACCTTCACAAGGCCTATCTCCTTTAAAAATATAAACAATTAAATTTCCAAACCAAACATCACTCACAGGACCTTGAGGATAATTTCCTGATGAAGAATAATTCTCACAAGAACTATTACCCCAATACCTAGTAGTAGATTTACACATATTTAAGAATGGGTCATTACTTAATACCATGTAAAATTTACCACCGCCAGACTGAGGCCATTTTGCACCTCCAGGTTTTAACAAGTTTAATTCTTGATAAGCCTTCTTGTCATGCTTCATTTTTTTAATTAGAATTGAAAGAGGAATACCATATTGTTCATCTCCAATATCAAAATAAGCAACTTCAGGTTTTAGATTGCCTCCGCTAAAATAATATTGTAAAGGCTCTTTAAGCCTTACAGGTCCAGACTTTTCTTTATCCAAATATTTTTCATAATCTGGAAATTCCTTTTCAAGTATAGATTTAGCACCTTCTTCCCCTAAAGCCCTAATTTCATTACCAATCATTCCAATACTCTTTCCAACTAATGGACCAACATCTTTAGCCCTTGCTTTCATAAGTTCAGGATATTTATTTACTAACCTACCAATTACTTGCCCTGCTTTGACCTTTCCCCTAGCCGCATTAAATGAAATTAAAACCGCCAACCTAACTTCTTTTTCTAAATCTAATTTAGAAATATCTACCTCAGTTTCAGCAATATCTGGCTTAATATCTTCATCTCTGGGGTCATAATAAATTAATTGTTCATCATTGTTAAAATAATTTAATATTGAATTCATAGTATTTATTTTTTGGTCAATAACTGTTTTATCATCAATACTAATGATATACTCTCCAATTATATCTTTGAAAACCTTTCCATATCCATAATCTCCTTCATAAACACCTTTATTTTTAATCCTTGATGCTAAAGCAGAATACAAATTATCTCCAGTCTGACAACCTCTTTTAACATTAACTCCTGATTTTTTATCAGCATTATTATAATTATTTACATTAGAGATACTATCTACAACATGTTTAAACCAAGCATCTGCATCAGCCCAAGTATCTTCGGGCATATTATGAGATTTTACCTTTTCATAAGATACAACGATATTAGACATATTAATCAATTAATATCCCCGATATATAAAATTAACTATTAATTCAACCTTTTAAAGATGGTCGGACCCCTACCATTTTTAATAACTCTAAATTGCTTATCATTTCTAAATTTTACAGATAAACTCTTTTTAGTGGGTATTTCTTTCCTTCCATTATCTAACATTCTATTAATAATTTGTTCGGCAGTTAATTCTTCACCAACTAAGATAACAGATTTAGCAGCCTCAAAATTAGTAGGTTTAGTTCTCATACTAACCTCTCCTTGCTACAAATGCTTTACTATTGGAATTTTGTGAAACATCCCAAGAAAATTGAATAATGCCTTCCGAACCACCCTTTACTGCCAAATAATTCTTAGCAGTAGATAATGCATTATTTACTTCAGAAATAGTGTATGTATTTTCACCGACATAATCAATAGGGCTTAGAGAACACTCCTCACCATCTAAATTAAGTTCAATCAAACCACCTTCAGTATCACAATTAAAATTTAACATACCATTTTCAATAGAAACATTAAACATTAGGGATTTTCCACAAGCCTTCAAAAAATCTTTAATTTGTTTAGCAACAATAGTTGCAGTATAATCATAAGAAACTATTAGGGAGGGAACTCTACTTAGTAGTTTTGAATCAATTAATTTAATTTGCCTAGTCAATCCATTAGCCCTTAAAACAATTACATCAGAACCCTTTTCATAACTAAAGTTAAGGATATCTTTATTCTTTAAAGTTTTAGTAACATCCCAAATCCTTTCAATAATTACACCCAACTCTACAGGCGATTCACAACTATAAGTCAAAAAATCATCGGATTTAATGCTAAGTTCTAAAATCTTAAATCTATTTAAATCTGAAAGTCTAACGAATAAGCCGTCAGAGTCAAATATAAATATCGCTTCCTCATTGAAATTTGAAACTGCCTTAACAACCTCTTTAATCAACGAACTTTCTATTTCAAAATTTACTCCCATAGTATCCAATTCCCTAATCACCTATTTAACCTTATTCACTCGGTATAGTCTGGATGCTTGTCAGGGGGGTTATCTTCAAACTCAATAGTAATCTTATCGTCCTCTGAATCAGGGGTGATATCTTCAATAGTCATTCTATAAATCTTATCGCCCCTCTTTACCTTTGCAACAACCCTTTCGCCCTTGGCAATTTTATTTTTAACATCCTCATGATTCAAAAACTTTTCAAGTGTATCAACATAATGCTTCAAACTCTTTCTCCAATTGTATGGAGTATAGGGGTTGAATCCATAAGGATTTTTATCTTTCTTTTCCCAATCTCTAGGCCCGCTTGAATTTCCAAAATACCATTCAGTCATATTCTGAATAGGATACACCGACCTATATAAAGGTATGCCCCATTCGTTGGGTCATTTAAATTCAAACGGATTAGTATAAACCCAATTAACAAAAGGAACCATATGGTATAATGGTATAATTCCTACTTTAATTCTTTCAGCAACACTTTGCCAATCAGGTAATATTCCATCGTCTCTCATATAGTCAGCCGCACCTTGTGCCCATGGGACTACATCAAATAAAACTGGTTTTCTAACAGTAGATATGCCAATGTCCCAATCCATGTCATCTCCTCCAAATGCCCAAGTCACACAATAAAAAAGTTTAGGGTTCCCTTTTGAATCTTTAAAAAAGTAGTCGTGCGATTGATTCATAAGATTATTGTGAAACTTAAGATTAACAGGCTTTCCTTGTGTTTTACTATACACTTCACTAATATTTTTTAATTCTACTTCACTTAAAACCAACGTAAATGTATAGTAATCATAATTTTCATCCATATGGCTATAATTATCAGGAGTTGAATTAAGCAAAATATACGGAGGCTTTAGAGGTTGAGAAAATTTATGTTTATCTTTAGACCACTCATTCTTCATGTGGCCTCTTAATTGTTGCCAATTAATTTCTGCCCACTCTTCATATTTATCATTAAACAACTCTTGTAATTCTGCCGCATCATAAGAATCTAATGTTTTAATAGTCCATTTACCCCACAATTCTTCAACATTATTTTCAACCCAATTCATCCAAATCCCTGCAGCATCCCATTTTTTATAATTATTATTTGTAAGTGTGGGGTCGTCATAAATGTTATATGTTGAATTTATAATTAATGAATTAGTTACAAGAAGTTCTACCTTTTTTTGTAATTCTGCCATGTTTTTTGATTTATGATGTAGGTCATATCCAAAAGAGTGAGCAAAACTAAGCAAACTGTTATAAAATTGTTCTACTATATAATTGCCAGAAATATCTTTAAAAGAGCCACCATAATTTCTATCTTCATAGGCTCTATTTACTTGGTTATAAATTCTAAGATTTCCGTTTATCTTTTCATTTTCTAAACCAAAGACCTTTTCAAAAACATCCATAAAATATTGTTTAGTATTAGCCATATAATCTAGACCTTTTATAATTTCCTCAATTCCCTTGGAGTGCTTAATCGCAGTTATTTTATAATGCGGAGGATTAAAAAAAGAGTCAAACCTCATATTCGTAAAAACTTCCAAATTTAACGGAGAGTAATTCACTTTAGTTTTAGGCCTTACAAACTTGAGTAGATTACTTGCAGTATCTGTAAATATAAATGGGATGGGAAATTTAGGAACTCTAATTGGTTGTGAAACTACATTTATCACCCTTTCACCTCCATAGGATTTCTTAAAGTCCAATTAAGATATGAGATTTTACTAGATTTACACCAACTTTTATTTTTCTTAGCAGTAAATAATAGAGCATTCCAAAACACACCCTGCACATCAACTAATCTTACATATGACTTATAATATGTATGACAAAGCAACACACCCTTACCATTTTTTAATTCTTCAGGATAATCCTTATAAGATTCTTCCCACACCCTACCTTTCTCATCAATCTGCCACTCACTGAAATCTACTTCATCATATGGAAAAGGAGTATTATTTTCCCAAGCAGATACAAAGGTAGAATATTGTCTATTAATGCTGGACCCATAAAATCCATTTATACTCAGATGATTTATTTTTACTAACGGAACTCCAGAGGAGTCTTTTGGCAAACCATTAAAATACCATTCAGGAACTCTTTCAACAAGATATTTTACTATTTCTTGAGGATATTCATCACTCAACTTACTCTCAACCCCTCTAATTCTTCCTAGTTCACTTAAAGGAGAATCTAACATCTCTAGGAATTCCTCTTTGGTGTTCCACCACTTTCCCTCACCCCATTCATAAAATTCATCTAAAAAGGGATTTACCCACAAATATCCAATAGCAGAAATCATTCTTTCACCTCCCAAGGATTTTTTATAGACCAATTTATAAATCTATTTAAATTGGACATAGATATAGGGATTTTTAGACAAAGTTCAAGTGGATGCCAATAACTATCTTGAGTTATGCTTTCATCCGTCGAAGTTGTGATAGCGTTAGGGTTCGCATACCAAAATCTAACATTTACCCTATTGCCATTTGAATCCAAAACCATCTGTGAAGGGTGTATAGTTTTATAAATAGTTACTCTATAGTATGAACATATAGGAGTAGGATATTCTTTATTTATATCTAAAGGCATTAGGATATTAATCCAATCAGCCCTTGAATTAAGAATATAAAAATAACCTAATTCAAATTGACTCATATGAAATACTTTAACTTCTGATGTTGTTTCAACAGGGGCCGCATTAATTTCACTAATATCCTCTGCACCATCAATACTCTTTAATATGTTATTTAAATTATTCCCTGAGAACCTCGGCAATGTTCTCAGATTTTGTATTACTCCATCCACAAAAGACATTAAAATTTCTCTATCCTTTCCATCGTCCTTCATTCTTTCACTTCCAAAGGATTTGTTCTAAGCCAATTTATGAATGGATAATTTTTAGTTTCATCAACATTTAATACAAAGATATTAGGAGGGAACCACCAAGAATTGTGATGTAAAGACCAAGAAGTATCTTCCCACTCAACCTCTTCAGTGCCAGCCCATTCATATGGGTCTCTTGTGGATAGTTTAAAACAAATTCTTGTCATACTTGAAATTCCCTCGTATCCAACATCTTTTACATAAGAAAGAACATCAAGTTCTTCTACAGGGACTCCTTTTTCTAATTGCTTATCAATAAGCGCATAAAAATCACTAGAGGTCTCGCCACCACCTACTACTTTGGTGGGAACTCCCGCCTTCTCACCAAGAAGCCTCATATATTCAAGATTCCTAGGTTCACCGTCATCTGTAAGTATTTCTAAAAATCTTGCAAAGGAAATTTCTCCCTTATAATATACATATGTCATATAAAAATCATAAACTTTAGGATTTACTATAACCTTTGGAAAATCAAAAATGTTAATAAAAATACTTTGATAATTTTCTTTAATATGTGATATAATATCTGTATCTGAAATTGGTTTTGAAAAATCTAATTCATCATAATAAAAAATTTGATTCCTCCTATTTTTCCTAGGCTTAGACCTTTCTACCCTTATCATCTTCTCTAATTTAGAATTATCAACTGAATCTAGCCTTGGAATATCTATTTTATAGTCCATTTTAGACTTGTTTTTAAATTGAGTGATGATAAACTCACCGAAAGTCATAATAGCCATAAGATTAAATTATCTAAACAACTATTTAATCATTCTTATCAATGATAACCTCTCTTTCTTTAGTTTCGCCCCACTCCTGCTTAATAAAGGCTTCAATTTTATTTACTTGGGTATGCCATCTTTTTTTATCATCAACTTCTTTAGCCCTTTCAACTCCCATTATAAAATCTTCCAAAGAATTAAAGTGATTATATAATATTTTAGACCTATCAATAGTAATCCCAGGAATTAAACTCATTATATTATGATATTTATTTCTTGAAGATTTAACAACAGTAGTTTTTCTAACCAACATTTTATAATCTCCAGACTCAATCCTTTTTACCAAACCTTCAATATATTTCATAGTATCATTTTTACTATCTGTATATACAACTGGAACTGCCTCAACACTAATTCTATTTAAAAAGGTCTGCAAACCTTTGATTCTTGAATAATTTTTACCCTTCCTCCAAGTATAACTTTGATTCCACTTACCTTCAATAATCAAAATACAATCGTCATAATTTTCAATCATTCTTGATATCTGGTCTTCCAACCTTTTACTCGACCAAGAAGTATAAGCATCGTCCCATGTTTTCCTCTCTAAAATAACCCTTTTGCCTTCTACTTCAATCAAAAAATCACCCTCTCTCAAAGGATATGATTTAGAATCGTTGATAGATAAAAAGTCCTCTGGTTCGTGGGTGTCAATCTTTACTTTCATAGTCGGTATATATTTGTTAACCTATTTAATACTAAACTTTATATAGGTAAAACACAAGTGAAAAAATCATGAGTAAATCGTTGAGCGACCATCAAGATAGCCATCACTATACTTATAGTAGGTCTTGGCAAGAAATTGAGAATATGCTAGACAAGGCTGAAAGGCTTTCCAATGTTTGGCAGACTAAATTCTATGAAGCAAAAGAAGACGGTGATAAAAAACAATCTATTAAATGTGCTAGAAATATGAAAGCACTAGAGGGAGTTATAAAAACTTTGAAGTGGACTCTTGGAGATAAAACTATTGAGCACCCACTAAGTTAATTACTCGCCAATAAACTCACCGATGACGGGCATATGGGGCTCGTCTTCATAATTTGGTTTGTAAATAAACATCTCAAAATTTAAAGTAGTATAATAATTCATATTTATCACTTACAAACTTGGCTCGGCATCAAATGTATCAACATCAAATACTTCTAACTCTTCTAATTCACTATCAAAATGTTGATAGCACTTAAATCCTACTTCTTCAATAGCCCTAACTAAATCAGACCTAATAGTTCCTGCATCTGCAAAGATAGTCCAGTAAAATTCAGAACTATCCCACGGGTGATTTTCAAAACTAATTTCTAATTCATTAAGAACTGAAATGATTGAATCTGCGTGTTGTTTAAATGTTCCGCCAAAATCCTTATCATTAACATATTCAGTAACATCTTTCCAATAAATGCTAGTATTGCCAAAACCCATGAATAATTGCACAATGTCGTGCCTATCCCACTTCTTTAAGGTTTCAACATAAGGTTCTAAAGCCTTTTTCAATACATTTGTAATATCGCTCATAATAATCAATTATCCATATACCTATATAAGGCTTTATTTATTCTTCATTAGGTTTTAAAAATCCCAAACCTCTACAAGCAGGGCAAGGCATATCAATACAATTACCACTACCATCACATTGAATACATTTTTGATTACTCATTTCCTTCACACCACCCTTCAACTTTAATAATGAGACTATCTAGGCTACACAATGCCCCTTCATAATCTTCATCATGAATTTTTTCCTTTACAATAGTAAGTAATGCAATCAAAGGTTTATCCCACATTGAAATTCTATTCATAATATCACCATCAACGAATTGTTATCTTATTAGTCCTCAATGTATCTTATTCTTCTCCATAAAAGTTATCTAAAGAAGTTTGAGTTTTTTCTTGCTCAATTTCAATTTGAATTCCATCACTATTTTCTATCAACGAAACTCTGTTATCAAGATTAAGGAGTTTTTCAATAATCTCGTCGTGCATTTTCAATTGCATATTAAATACTGTATCAAAGTGATTATAGAGCCACCAGATTGCAATAAAATAAAATCCAATACTAATCAAAAGATAGATAGTTGTGCTAATCATACTTTTTGATTAAGACATTACATATATAACCTTTGTGTATATTAAAGAAAGGTTTAAATAACGGATTGAATTATATAATACTATGTCTTCAAGGAGATTTGGTTTTAGAGATGCTGATTTTAGCATAGATGAAGATGATAGTATTTTTGGACCTAGAAGGTTGTATAATAGGACTGATGAAGAAATTGAAGAAATGATTGAAAGAGTCATGACTAGAATGCATGAGTTAAAAAGAATCTTTGAAAGAGCCAAAGGTAAAAAAGAAAGAAGTGCTGCAATGGAGGCTGCAAGAAATTGGAAAGCCTTGGAAGGAGTCAATCAAGCACTTAGATGGTGTTTGGCAGAAGTAGGCGTAGCACACCCACTATATTAATTTCCTTTAAATGGAAGTGTAATGATTTTCTTATAGTCTAATATTTTCTCTCTATAATATACTCCATCTTTCATAAAATACTCATTAGGGATATTATCTAACTCTCCATATTCTTCTATTATCTTTTTTGCTTTTGCAGGTCCAATACCATTCATTCCAGGAATATTGTCGCTTGAATCTCCAGACAAGGATTTCCAATCCACATAGTTTTCACAAGGAAGTCCTGTTTTTTCATAAACGATTTCTTTAGTAATCTCTTTAGTAAAATCATGCAATCTAATATTTTCATGCCAATTTAATATCTGATATAAATCAGAATCTTTAGACATTACTACTACTTTCTCACCTCTCCTTAAATGTCTAATGGATAACTCTGCCAATAAATCATCTGCTTCTTTATTAGCATCATATTTTGATTCCCAATCTAATCTTAAATTATCTGGATTAATTCCTATATTTCTTATTTTATCCCTAACATCTATTCCCTTATGTTTTGTAGCATTTATCCCCGCCCTATTCTTTTTATAGTTTTTGTATATCTTCCCCCTACCTCTCCTACCAAATATTCCATCATAACAAATTATTACTTTATCCATCTCACCCATATCCTCCATCTTCATATGCAAATAAGTTAAATCATATTCAAATATCCTTTTGCAATTTTCCAACATCTCTTCTTTACTACAATTTCCAGATTTGAAGTTATCCATCCACCAATTCATATTTTTTCTTTTATTTTTAGAATAATTATGTTTTTGAAACCTTCCTACAAAATATCCTCCATCAATTAAAAAGGTTGCCATAGTTCAAATACCTTTGTCTAACTACATAAGACTTTATATATCAAGTTATTTAATTATTATCTATGGACAGTTCTAATTACATTAAAGGAACTAATCAGAAAAGAAATTCTATCTTTAAGGAAATTTCATATGATATGGACATATATCCTTATTATATTTCAAACTCTGTTTATAAATCTTATTTTAATTTTAATAATGTTCCAAGATATGAAAGTAGGGATAGGAGAATGCAAATTTGGGGACCTCCTCCCAAATCAAAAAGAATATTAGCACCACAAATAATAGTAATGAATTTAAATACATATTTTAAAGAGAATCAATATGATTATGATGTCCTTAATTCAAAATTATTTAAAAGCAATTTGAATCTATTTATAAAATATCAAGAAAAAATGGTTAAAGGCAAAATACTAAAGGTTAATAAATCCGCACTTGAATTTAAAGATAAAAGTTATAATTTCTATCTTGAATACAAAAAAACAATTACTGAATTTTTAACACATCATTATAAAAACAAATGGTGGGAAGAAGGTATAGATGATTTAGAATCATTATTTGAGACGATGATGAGAGATAATTGGGATGATTTTGGATATGGTGATAATCCTTTTATAGAATACCCTAAAAGAATTTTTAAATCTCTCCCATTGTATTTATTATTCCCTCCTAGTGTAATGTTATTGATGTTTTCAAAGTTTAAGTTAGAATCATCTTATGTGTTATTCAAACAAAAAAACAATATTAAATTTTATTATGACTATTTAGATTTAAAAAGAACTTTGAACAAACATATAGAAAATATAAATTACGCAAGAGATGCTGGTTTAAAGGTAGACTATACCATAAATGAATATTTAGAATCTAGTGATGAATTACTATCTGGTTTAAATAAAATAAAAAATGGAAAATATTATTATAATGATAATTATCTTAAAAAATCATCACAACAATTAATTTCAATACCTAATTCAACTAATGAGTTTGTTGTATTTTCATCACAATACAGAAGCACAAAAGCAGACCATGAAATGGCGGGGTGGGGTAATTATGTTGCAAGACATCCTAATTATTCTGCTAATTATTATACTTTGAGGGAAAACGTTCCTTCAGGTTTTTTTACTGATTTAAGAGACATTAATATTATTAATAGTAGATATCTTATGATTAGTGATACATATCAAAGTAAAATAGATAAATTATATAAATATTATATTGGGAGGAGTGATAGAAAAATAATAAGTAGTATTGATATATCTTCTTTATATGAGCATGAAGATTGGGAAGAAGGAGGTCACATAGACACACATGGATTAATTTACTCTAATATGAAATATTATAAAAAGAATCCAGACAATAGTTGGAATGTCTATACTGTAAAGCCTCAACCAGTTAGAGACGAAAGCAATGAAGACTGGCAATACATAGGGCAAAGTAAATATTCAAATATTATTAATTATTGGCATTATGATAAAAAAACTACTAAATTTGGATTGTATGGAGGAGCAAAGTCTAAGGGGGCGAGAGATGAAACCTTATTGTATGTTGTTGAATTTGATAGAAAAATAGAAAAAATACACATGATTAGCGAATTAGGAATTATTGAAACCTATAATGATACAGAAACTTCTATTAAAGAAGGATACAGTAAATTTACCCCTCATTTTGATTATTTAAATAATTATTTTTCTCCGATGTCTAGCATTAATAAAATAGAAAAAATAATGGAAGAGTATTTAGATGTAATAGAAAACAAGCCTCTTAATTTCTATCAAAATAGGGGGACTGGAATTTTAACTAATTATATTTCTTGGAAAACTGTAACTCCTATGATTAATTATCCCAAATCCATAGTTCCAATTAAGTATTAAATAGGTGTAAATCCATTTAGTAAATATGAATTGTCCTAATTGTGGTTGGCCTATGAATGAAAAGCACGAACTAACAAAAATTACAGATACTGAGATAATTTTTACTGTAGATTGTAAAGAATGTTCAGTAATTGGAAATTTCAATATGAATAAACAAAAGTATGAATCCAAGAGGTCGGTTTAAATGGCATTTGATTTTTGTTTCCTTTGTATATATCTAATCTTATTTGGTTTAGCCTTTGGAGATTATGATTGGGATTATTAAACCTTAATCATTTTCATCTTACCGTCATAATCAGAGTAATAAACCCTCTTGATTCCTGAACTAATAATCTCGGACATGCAATCTGGACAAGGCTTTGCCAAACCATAATTTCCACTTGCAAGAAACCTATAAACATAAAGGTCTGCACCTTCTGCACCATTCTTTTGCCTCTTCAACCTATTCAAAGCATTTACTTCTGCATGAATTGAAAATCCTCTATGATTCTTTTTATTACTTCCAAATGCAATCGGAACCCCTCCCTTGACTACAATTGCAGCAAGTGATGTTCTGCAAGTAGATTCTTTAACTTTATCCCTTGCAATTTTTTCAGTCTTGATAATCCTACTAGACATCAAAAAACTAGTAGTAATACACCTTTATAAATATTTTGGTTATAGACTCTTATTAATAGTTCTATAGGCACCATAGGCAACTCCCAAAGAAGCCAAAACTCCAACAATCCTAATACCCACATTTGATTTTGTCTCTTCAACCTTTACAGAAGGCTTTTTAGATTTAGATTTAAGTTTCTTATTCCAAAGTTTATCATTCTTAGACATATAAGGACCTCTTCCTCCACCTCCGCCACCGCCTCCTCTAGAAGCAGTAGTGGCTTTAGAAGATTTATTAGTGTTAGCAGGTGCTTCTTCAGCAGGGGTTTCTTCAGTAGGCGATTCTTCAGTAGGCGATTCTTCAGTAGGCGATT
>CETT01053317.1_pt1 | contig 19137 bp, 17 predicted proteins | sample 356361 | NCBI WGS metagenome assembly CETT01 (sample SAMEA2622429, study PRJEB7988) | marine metagenome | isolation source: saline water (ENVO:00002010), including | reverse complement strand
CAAACAAACCTTCACCATCAAGATACCGATTGAACTTGTTGTTTTAGGTTGGAAAAGATTATCAGTTTTCTGTTTAACTCATCCCCCGGATGACATCGATTTTTCCTATTATGCCGACGAGTTTGTCGGCGTCTACTACGGGAATGGTGTGGATGTCTTTTTCAGCCATGAGGGTTGCTATCTCTCCCACCTCTGTATTCGGTGCTACTGTGACGGGGTTGTTGTGGTATATATCGCCTACCAGTTTCCCTGTTAGTTTTTTTGCGTCTTCCTCAAACTTTTTGGCGCTATCGATGAAAAGGACTGCGTCGAACAGGGCTATTACTGTGGGTATATGAAGATTTTTCTGTTGCTCGATCAGGTTCCCCTGAGTGACCACGCCGATTACCTCGCCATCATCGTCAACCACTGGCAGTCCGTTAATTTTATACTCTACGAATAATTCGGAAAGTTCTTTGATCGGCATATCTTTGCTGGCGGTTATGACTTTCGTGGTCATGATGTCTTTTGCTGTTGGCATGGTGGTCTCCTGATTCTAATATCGGTTCTATTTCAGGTTTTGCATCTTTTCCCGCATGATCTTCTTTGTCGTCTCGTCGAGTGCTTCTCTGTTGCGTCCGTATTTCAGTGGTTTGATTCCTGGACGGGATGATTGCGGAACCAACTTTGAAAATATATTTCTGGAAATCTCATAAATTACAATCGCGCGGTCTGCCACCCATCCTGTGAGCCTGAACGGCAGGTCTTTTTGCATTTTGTAGGATGTATAGATAGTAATCACCAGCATGATTATATTGGGAATCCATACAGAGGAATAGGGTTCGATTTTCCCGACTTTACCCATATTCTGCATGAATATAAGCCCGATATAATATAGCAGGATGACCATGACGCACATAGCAAAGCTTCCTGATTTTCCAGATCGACTGGAATGAATTCCCAGCGGTGCACCAAGCAGGCCAAAGAGCAGGCAGGTGAATGGGATTGAAAATTTCTTACTGAGCTCAACTTGAGCTCCACGAGCGGCCAGTCCCTTCTCTTTAGATTTGTTTATTTGCTGAAGGAGTTTGGTGATTGATAGTTCACGGTTACCCACCAGGGCTTCCTTCTCGAGACGTTCTGTGTCGGGCAGGCTCAGTGCAAGGTCGTACATATCAAAATTAATCGTCTGGTAATCGCTTCGGGCTTTGCCCAATTCGTGGATCGTACCATTTTTCAGTTCGAGTTGAACTTTTAATGATTCCCAATTTGGGAGAAGCACGCCCTGGCTGGCGGTTATTATTTTTGGCGTTTCCGATTGTGTCGAGTCTGCTATGAACACATCTACCAGGCGGGATTGTCCTTCGCGGCCTTTAACGAGAATGACAAGATTCTTAAAGTCATAATTAAACACGTTGGGTTTAATATCAACGCTGGCCCTGTTTTGGATTATGTCAAAGATCAGTTTTTTGTATGCCATGTTGCCCCAGGGCAGGGCGTAAATCATGATGACGGCGGCGAGGAAGTATGTGAAAAGTGAAAATATCAGCACGGGGCGCATGGTCTGGAGAAAGCTTAAATTGCAGGCTTTCATAGCCACCCATTCGTTGTATGCAGAAAACTGGTTGAACGCAACCACGGATGCCACCAGGACGCTCATGGGAACGGTGAGTGCTAAAAATGCCGGAGATAGGTACATCATGATGCGGCACATTTCCAGAAATGATACGCCACGGTTCACAATCATCTCAGCCATGAACAGGAATTTGTCCATATACAGCACCATGGTCAGGGCACAGGTACTGATCAAAAAAACTTTTGTCAGTTCCTGAATAATGTATCTATCTATAATTTTAATATGCATGGATTAGACTAAAACGTGGAAAGAGGACGGCCCGGTTATTTGGACTGTGGTCGGAGTGCATCGGTTCGGATAAGGGTCACTACGATCAAAATACCTGCCACCAGAAGGCTTGCGAAAAGAGTCAACATGCTCAAGCCATCGCGAAGCGGTCGGGATAGTGTTTCCCCGGTGGAAAAATTCCAGGTCGCGCTAATGCCAGCAACAAGGGCCAGAATAATTGTCGAAATAAGCTTAATAATGTTGTTGTTCTCTTGTTTGGGATGATATTGTTCCCCTTGATTTTGATTATACACTAGGTCGGCAATTCATGCTACGGACCGCTTGCTGGAACATCTATCGCCCAGTTTTGTCTATGAAAGAAAACAGTGCTCCATCAGTTCCAGTTAGAAGGCTTCCCGATTGGCTTAAGGCCTCTCTTCCAAGTGGAAAGAATTATTTCCGACTAAAAGCCTTAACTCAGAAACACGGATTGAACACGGTATGCGAATCGGCTTCCTGTCCCAATATAGGGAGTTGCTGGTCTGCAGGGACTCTGACGTTGATGATTCTGGGTGATACCTGCACTCGAGCCTGCCGTTTTTGCGATGTGCCGACGGGACATATGCGGCCACCTAGAAGGGAAGAACCCAGAGAAGTCGCGGAGATGTTATCCCATCTGGATCTTAAGTACGTTGTCATTACTTCCGTTGATCGGGACGACCTGCCTGATGGTGGGGCTGATGTCTGGGCGGAAACCATTCAGCGGGTTAAAGAAACTTGTCCGGAAATTAAAGTTGAAGCGCTGATTCCAGATTTTAAGGGAGAAGCTTCTCTTATAGAAAAAATATGCAGGGCTAAACCCGATGTACTGGCACATAATCTGGAGACAGTAGAATCTTTGCAGTTTGTAGTGCGCCCTCAGTGCCAGTATTCATGGTCGCTGAATACTTTGAGAATCGCCTCTGAAAAAGGACCGATTGTTAAAAGCAGTCTGATGCTTGGGCTTGGGGAAAAGCGGGAAGAGGTGATTGAGTCGATGCGTCATCTGGTGGAAGCGAACTGCCAGATCCTTTCACTCGGACAATATCTGCGCCCATCAAAACAACATCTGGAAGTGGTCGAGTATATCCACCCTGACGTGTTTGCTGAATACAAAGTCATTGGCGAATCACTTGGCTTGGGACATGTGGAAGCGGGACCGCTGGTGCGAAGCTCCTATCACGCCGACATGCAAGCGCAAAACCTGATGGATTTGCGCACGTGAATATATTAAGTTAATGTGTTGGCGAAATGCCTATAAGTAATTTAATTTAAATAGATTAAATTCTAATTTTAAGCCTCTTCTTTCATCGATTTTGTTTTGCAAGATCCCGACAAATCGGCAGAACCTATTATGGGAAAAGATGGCTAGAAGACTTGTTAAAATCTTCCTGTAGTGTTAAATAAGAAAGGGGAGATTGTTCAATCAGGTTGACCTTTGTCAGGTCATGCCATCCATCCGTGCTTCGTCAAGAGGGAGTCATGAAAGGAAAAGGTGTTGTGGAACTTTTTAAATTGACTGGTATTTTTGTGTTTGCCGCTGTCGCTCTTGGTTTTTTCGCCAGTATCGGTATCTGGGCAGCAGTATCCTTCCTCAAGTTATTCGGCATCGAAACTCTCTAGAATAGCTTCCCATCTCCTTAGAAATATTCGCCTAGTTTATTTTACTCAAGCCAAAGGTTTCCCGGAAAAGGTGGCGCATGACGAAGAGGATATTTCCCTTTTTCTCGGTAAGTCGCCTCAGTGTGTAGGGGAGCCATGATTTGCCATAGGGGACATAAATTCGAACCTGATAGCCTTTGTCCAAAAGGGCTTTGTGAATATCCCTGCGAACTCCGTATAACATTTCAAAATAGAATGATTTAGGCGAAATATTTTCCTTCTTCACGAATTCGAGAATTTCGGTGAGTATATATTCGTCATGAGTTGCTATGGCGGGAAGAAAGCCTTCTTTTAGAATTATTTTTGCCAGGGTTAGAAAGTTTGCGCGAATATCTTCCATCGAAGTCCATGCATTAGTTGCGGATTCCTTGTAAGCTCCTTTACACAGCCTGATGGAAATTCCTTGGTCGAGCAGGCGCTCCACATCACCGCCAGTGCGGTACAGGTAAGCTTGCAATGCCTGCCCAAGGTTTCTGTAGGTTTCATGCAGTTCAATACACAGATTAATTGTCTGCTTGGTGTAGTCCGACCCTTCAATGTCGAATCGAACTGTATGTCCTGAGGCAGCATTCAAAATTTCTGAGATATTCTTTTTGCATAATTCCCAATCAATATCCAGTCCCATTTGAGTGACCTTCAACGATAAGTCCATGGGAAGAGACTCTTTATCCACCTGGTTGAGAAGGTCGAGATAGGACTTCTGCGCTTGTTCGGCCTGATCCCTGCGATGGGTGTTTTCACCAAGAATGTCCACTGTAGACAGGTATCCGGACGTTTGCAGGGATTGAATGGACTTCATGGCGGTGGGCAGGTCTTCCCCTGCAATGAACCTTTTGGCAAATGGATAAAGAATATTCATGGCAGACCTCCCGTTTCCTGCTTTTAATATAGTGCTGTCTGAGAATCGATGCACCTTTGCGGGTAAATTTATGTATATTTAGAGACCGACTGCTGATAAGTTAGATGGGATTTTATGTGGATTCTTAATGAGGAGGGGATGATGTCGCTAGACTCAATATTGACTCTTGGTTTATCGGGATGCGCCGCGCTGGCGATTATTTATTATTTTTATAATAAAACAGGGTCGTCACGCTAGCTCGAAAATTGATAGAGTTAGTTTATTCCGACACCTTTTGCAGAAGCAGACTGGCTCAGGTTGGGGCTAATAGTAAGCGCTTTTTGCAAGGGTGTTATGGCTTCTTGATAACGGCCCAGCTACAGATAGATAAGTCTCAGGAGGTGGTGGGCATCGGCATGGTCCTGATCCAGGTGGTTTGCTTCTTTGAGTGTCGGGATAGCTTCTTCATACCTGTTTGTTAGATAATAAGACAAGGCCATGAATTAATGTGTTAGGGGATAACCGGGGTCCACCTTCAAGGCCTGCTTATAGTGTTCTCCCGCTTCCTGATGTCTTTCCAGTGCGGCGTGCGCCACGCCCAATTTAAAATGTGCCCCGGCAAGGCTGGGTTGTATCCGTATCGTTTCCCGATACTCTCTTATCTTATCCAGATGTTTCCCCAAAGCTCCGTAAGTAATCCCCAGAGAGTAATGTGCCTTCGCTAAAACGATAATGTAGCGACTATAAAACTTATTGTAAAGATAGAAGTTTTAAGTCTATGAACATCAAAGACACTTTTACTTATGTACTTTTGATTTCCATGGTCTCTGCATGACATCGCACAAAAGATTCCCCTGACGTAGAAATTTCAGGATAGGTATTTTTGCACTTTTGATTTAGTGGAGAACCTTCGGGTTCATCGAGAAATATTGGGCAGCGCGGATGAAAGTGACATCCTGTAGGTGGATTGAGAGGGGAGGGGACATCACCTTTTATCGGTTGGAATGCTTTACGTTTTTCTGGGTCGGGAATAGCGTCTAATAAAGATTTTGTATATGGATGTTTTGCGTTCTGGAAAATTTTATTTACTGTGCCTTGTTCAACAATTTTGCCAAGGTACATGATGGCTACACGATCTGCCATATATCTCACCACGCTTAAATTGTGTGTGATGAATAAGTAAGTCAAGTTTCTTCCGGCCTGTAACTCATTGAAAAGATTAAGCACCTGCGCTTGTACCGAAACATCCAAAGCACTAGTTGGTTCATCCAGAACGATGAATTCCGGTTCAAGAATCAATACCCGGGCAATCGCGATGCGTTGTCTTTGTCCTCCTGAAAATTCGTGTGGGTATCTTTCCGCAATAGAAGGTGATAATCCAACTTCACCCAAAACGTATTCAATTTTTTTTCTATGTTCACTGGGATCAAGGCTTGGAAAATGTACGCGGAGCCCTTCTCCAACGATGTCTTCAATCGTCATGCGCGGAGATAAAGATCCCATCGGATCTTGAAACACAAGTTGCATTTTGTTTCTGATCTTTTTTAATTCCTCGCCATTTAATTTCATTATGTCCTGACCGTGAAAAAATACTTCGCCTTGTGCTTCTCTTGTCAGTCGTAAAATAGATTCACCCAGTGTCGTTTTGCCACAACCGGATTCTCCAACCAGCGCAAGGGTGGACCCTTTTTGTATTTCCATATCCACGGTATCAACGGCCTTCACATAATTGGCGATACGCAGGAAGACTCCCTCTCGAACCGGGAACCATGTGCGCAAGGACTTGACGGATAAAATTGAATTGTGCTCCAATTTTCTGGTTGGCATCGGTATGCGCTTTATCTGAGTTTCGTCGACCGGTTTGTTTCCCTTGTTATACAAATGGCAGGCTGTGATATGTCTTGGCCCAAGAGTGTGTTGTGTGCCATCTGTTGACCGGCAGATATCCATGACGTGATGGCATCGATCTGCGAAAAGACAACCTTCCCCATAATCTGTGGCGCCTGGAACCATTCCTGGAATGGTATTGAGAAGATAGCCCGTGTCCTCTGATTTGGGAATCGAATCAAATAAGCGGCGTGTGTAGGGATGGGCCATGTTGGTGAATACGTTTTCCCGGCTCCCCATCTCAACAATTCGCCCGGCATACATAATTCCTATGTCGTCGGCCATCTGATTCACAATTCCCATGTCATGTGTGATCATTAAAATAGCCATTCCCGTCTCCTTCTGGAGATCGGACATCAATCTCAGAACCTGAGCCTGAATAGTGACATCGAGCGCTGTGGTGGGTTCATCGGCAATGAGCAGTTTGGGTTTGCAGGCAAGTGCCATAGCGATCATCACACGTTGTTTCATGCCACCTGATAGTTCATGTGGAAAACAATCCACGCGCTTGTCAGGATCGGGAATTCCGACATGATCTAGCAACTCAACAGCTCGTTTACGGGCGAGACCCTTGGCAATTTTATTGTGCTGACGAAGGGGCTCTTCCAGTTGATGGCCGATGCGGTAAAGCGGATTCAACGATGTCATCGGCTCCTGAAAGATCATGGCGATATCATTGCCGCGCAGGGACCGCATTTCTTCTTCAGAAAACTGTGACAGATTTTTGCCATCGAAATTAATTTGGCCGGAAGGGTGGAATCCGTTTTCAGCGATGAGGCGTATCAGGGAAAATGCGGTTTGCGTTTTGCCACACCCCGACTCTCCAACGATGGCAAGGGTTTCCCCTAGCTCCAGATCGAAAGATATACCGTCTACCGCCTGCGCGGTTTTATCCAGCCCCACTTTGAAGTAGGTTCGCAAGTCTTTTACTTCAAGCAACTTGGTCATTCAGGCATTCCTCTTCTGATCAAACGCGTTACGTATGCCCTCACCAACAAAAGTCAGCATGGTCAGGGTGATGCTAAGGACGGCGAATGTTGGGAGTAAAATCCAGATTGCCTGTAGATTGGTTTTCCCCTGTGCCAGTAGTTCGCCTATGCTGGGGGCGGGACTGGGAACTCCCAGATTAAGAAAGTCGAGGCTCACCAGCGCGAGAATTCCAGCTGTCACTTCAAAAGGAAAAAATGTCACTACGGGAGTTAATGCGTTTGGAAGAATGTGCCGGCGCATGATTTCGAAATTGGATACGCCCATTGCCTTTGCCGCTTTAACATATTCAAAATTACGAATTTTTAAAAATTCGGCTCTGATATAGGCCGCTATACCCATCCACGCGGTCAAGTTAAGAATCAGAAAAAGTAAAAGAACCGAGGGAACAAGAAATGAGCTTAAAATAATGAGAATGTAAAGCCGTGGGATTGATCCCCACACTTCAGTCAGCCGCTGGCCAATCAGGTCTATCCAGCCGCCAAAGAAACCTTGGGTGCCACCAAGCATGCATCCTATTAGAGTGCCCGTGATCGCGAGAGAAAGTCCAAATATCATTGAAATGCGAAACCCGTAAATAAGCCGTGCGAGGACATCCCGGCCCCGGTCATCTGTCCCCAGATAATGGCCGTCCACCCAGGATGATTCGATGACCTGATTGGTTTCTTCAATAATTATTTCATAAGGAGCAGCGAGCACGACGTTTCCTGATTTGCTTTCTGTTTGGATGTATTTGTAGTCATAGCGAATGGGTGGCCAAAGAATCCAGTAATCACGAGGTTGGGCTGGTATTGCAGGAGAAGTGATTTCAATTGCGGGTGGAGTTGAGTTTTCTGAAACTTCATCTTCAAAATCGTCCATGCCTATTGCAAATGGCTCAGTTTCTTCCTCAAAATCGTTGATTCCTATATCAAAGGGTTTGGTGCTTTCATCTTCAAAATCATCCGGGCCAATAGAAAAAATCTGCTGATTTTTCTTTTCGAATGCCTGAGGAGGGTTATTGTCAGGCTGTCCACTAATAAGTCTAATGAAACTGGAGGAGAGGTAATCGGGTTCACTGGGAAGAGTTCCTCCAAAATCTTGTTCACTGTATGTGAATAAAATAGGAAAGTAAGTTTTACCGTCAACGACCAGCAGGATAGGGCGAACGTTACATAATAGTTCAGCTGGTGCCGTTACGATAAAAAGGATTGCCAGGATAATAAAGCTGGTAAAGGCTCTCTTATCGCGAGTGAACTTTCCCCATTTAAGTTTAATACCCTTGTCAATTTTCATGTTTTACTAGCCATGTGACTCATCAAAAGAGATTCGTCGGTCAATGAGCACATATGAAAGGTCCGTCAGTAGCTGGCCGATCAAACCCATTAAGGAAAATATGAATAAAGTTCCCAAAACGATTGGATAGTCTCTCTGAATGACAGCTTGATAGGAAAGCAAGCCAAGTCCGTCGAGAGTAAAAATTTGCTCTATCAACAGAGAACCTGCGAAAAACATTGCCAGAAAAGCGCTGGGAAAACCTGTCACCAGCGGGATTAGCGCGTTTTTTAGAATGTGTTTGAATAGAATTATTTTCTCCGGCAATCCTTTTGCGCGAGCGGTGAGAACATATTGCTTTCTTGTTTCCTCAAGAATCGCGTTTTTAGTGAGCATGGTGAGCGTGGCGAATCCGCCCAATATAAAACAGAACAGGGGGGCGGCTAAATGGTGGAGGTAGTCGATCAGTTTTTTAAATGTTGACCAATCTTCATACCCAGGTGCGCCCGCTGAAGTCAAGCCTGACAAAGGAACAAGATGAAAGATTGCGCCATCGCCTGGTCCCAGAAACACAATCACGAAAATGCCCATTACAAATCCAGGAATACTGTATCCGATCAGAACGATGAGACTGGTGGCCGTATCGAACTGCGTTTCATGTCGGACCGCTTTAGATATTCCCAGGATGATACAAATTATATAGGTCAGGAAAAAACTGGTTATGCCGAGCGATGCGGATACAGGTAGTTTTTCTATAATCAGCTCCAATACAGATTTATTGCGGTAAAAAGAATCGCCAAATTTAAAAACGAGGAAACCCTCCCAGTTGTCCCTGTTGGTAATACGCTCAGAGAAAGGAGCTTGTGGATTCTTGGGTGAATACCATAGGAATGTCCTTATGTAGCGTTCCCATAGAGGGCGATCAAGGTGGTATATTTTTTTCAGCTGATCATAATGTTTAGGATCAATTTCCGTTTGCTTAACGGACATTGCCTGTTGTGCTCCGCCACCCGCTTCCGACAGGACTCCCGAGTGACCTCTAAGGAGAGATTTCATCTGGTCTATGGGTCCGCCTGGAACGAACTGGATGATCAGAAAGGTGATGGTAATGATTCCAATCAGAGTGGGAAACATCAACAGCATTCGGCGGATTATATAAGCTGTCATATGGAAGGGGTTATCGGAGAGAGGTTCCTGATGCCCGGGCCTTTTTTAGTTTGGTGGTCTTACCTTCATCCCACCACCACCATTCAAGAATGTTATTTATTATGGCGGATTGAGATGGGTTCAACTCAGGGCGCGAAAATTTTTGCCAATAGACAACACGGTCATACGCGATGTACCAGTGAGGTACGATGTAAAACTGATGCGTTAAAATCCGATCCATAGCTTGAATAGCATCGATCAAGTCATTTCGGGAATCGGCTTTGACGATGATATCAATCAACTCATCGATGGCAGGATTTTTTATTCCCATGTAATTTCTTGATCCCGGAGTTTCTGCGGCTTCACTGCTCCACATATAACGCTGTTCATTTCCGGGTGAGCGACTTTGCCCATATCCAGTGACAATCATATCAAACTTGAAGTTTCTGAGAATTTCTTCATATTCTGCGATCTGGGCGACTTTGATATCCATTGCAACGCCGATTTTTTTCAGATTATTTTTGTAGGGTTCGGCGATACGCATGAAATCGGGGCTGGCGAGCAACAAATTTATAGCCATGCGCTTACCATTTTTGACACGTATTCCGTCTTCCCCAATCTTCCACCCAGCGGAATCAAGCAGGGCATTGGCTACCTGGATATTTTTGCTTAAAGGAAGACCCTGACCAGGGGTCCCTACTGGTTTGGTGAAAACTGTTTTGGGGACAAATGCGGCTCCATGTTTTTTTCGCAAGGTACTCAGCAGGATTTTAACATTTGCAGTTGGAGTTCCACTTGCCTTCATCTCAGGGTTGTTATCAAAGTAGCATTCGTTGCGTGTGTATTGGCTGTAAAAAAGGTTTTTGTTGCTCCATTCAAAATCAAATGCCATAGCGATAGACGCACGTACCTTTCGAGATGAAAATATTTCGTTGCGCTGATTCATGGCGAAACCCTGCATCCCGGCCACTCTGGTATGTGGGAATTCCTTTCTCACGTAGTAACCTTTTTTTACGAAGTCTCCCTTATAGTCCAACGCCCAGTCGCGTGAACTGTTGACCATGTGGGCGTCAAAATCACCCCCCTTGAAACCTTCGCGCATAGCTACAGGGTCGAGATAAATTTTCCAGGTGATGCGGTCAAAATTGTATCTTCCCTTATTGATAGACAGGTCTTTTCCCCACCATTCTGTATTTCGCTGGAGAGTGATGTATTTACCAAACTCGTATTTTTTTACTATGTAGGGACCACTCCCTACCGCCATGCTGTCGAAATCAGATCCGAATGATTTTTCCTTAACACCATATACGTGTTTGGGGAAAATGGTCATTTGTCCAGTTATTAATGGAAGCTCCTGATTAAAGATAGCGAACGTGTATTTCACAGTGTGGTCATCAATTTTTTCTACAGATTTTATGTCTTTAAAATATTGTTTGTAGATGGGGTGGTATTCAGGTTCCTGGAGAAGGTCGAAGGAGAAAACAAAATCACCGGCTGTAACAGGGTGCCCATCCGAAAATTTAGCATGTTTGTGTATATGGTAGATCATTGTCATACGGTCATCAGCCAACTCCACTTTTTCCACCAGATTGCCATATTGCGAAAACGGTTCAGCATCGTCAGCAGAACTATCCATAGGAGTTTGAAAAATCAGGGCTCCTATTCCAGGAGCTGGTACCCCTTTGAGCGAAGCCGGGTTCAATTTGGTGAAGGCGCCAAAATCTGCTAGAACGAGATGGCCTCCCTTTTGGGCTTCGGGAGCACTATATTTATAAGACTGACCGGGCTTGTATTTGAGGCCTTCTTGTCCATAGAGCGATAGCCCATGAACAGGGCCGGCACTGGCGATATTCGCCAAACTAATAATATAAACAATTGATACTAAAAGAATTATGCGTGTTTTTCTTGTCATGGCTTTGTTTTGATTTATATTCATAGATATGTATTCTAGCATTCTATATTTAGAAAAGAAATATGGTCGCGATATTCTAGAGCGAATCAACACAATCATTCTGGAGGTAGATTTCTGGTATCCTCCGGGGATGAAAGCGAAAAATTTTTGAAAATATATCCGAGGCAACTCAGAAAATCCAGGCGGGTGAACCCATCGACAAACAGGAATTCCTGAAGTTAATGCAGAACTATGTCCGTGAACTGGACCAAAAGGGAAGGGCGACATATCGTGATAAAGTGAAAGACCTTGAGGGGGGTCAAGTAGCCATAAATAAACTGTATTCTGAACAATTGAATAAGGAAAAACTGGAGCAAAGGTTGGCTAATCAAATATGGGCGGAGGTCAAGCCGAGAATGGATAAGGGGCAGCGGCAATTGATTTACTGATCTCTGGAAAACCGGAAGTAGCAAAAAATATTGATAAATTTGTACATATAAGGACGGCTACGAAGGAACTTTGTAACATGCTTTATGACCTGTCCATGCAATCATTTATCTTGTTTTCTGGCGTCGACGGGAAAAATCTTACGAAGATGACCGATACACTGTCCGTATTAAAAGAAGCCCATGATGTCACTGGACTATCTGCAACCTTTTCCCATTATTTCAAGAAAAATGCTATCCCTAATTTTCAAGTAAACGAGTCCATAATTCTGCAGAATGCACGCCTCCCAACCACAAAGGCAGGGATGAACAAGCTAAGAAAGACTTAAATTGTCTGAGCCAGGGTTCTAGTGCCTCTTCGAATGAGAGGGCCTGTGGATTCTTTTTCTCTCTCGCTTGTCATCAATTCTTGTTAACAATTTTATTTTCTGATAATCTTCCTTAATGGTAGATCACCCTTAGTCCGTCTTCGTGGCGGTTCGACTTTATATTTCATAATGCCCGAAAAACACCGCCCCACTCGAAAGATCAGTATTGGTTCCCTGCAAATTGGTGGGGACTCCCCATTGGCTGTTCAAAGCATGGCCGCCACACAAACCCAGAACCTGGAGGCCACAGCTCGCCAGATCGAGGTTCTTGAGCAGGCGGGAGCCGATGTTATTCGCATTGCAGTTGATAGCGATGCAGATGTCGCAGCCCTTCAAACCCTTCGTGAGAAATTTCCCAACCCTGTTTTGTCTGTCGACCTTCAGGAAAATTATAAGCTAGCCCCCAAAGTGGCTCCGTTGGTTAATAAAGTTCGCTATAACCCTGGGCACCTGTTTCATCTTGAGAAGGATAAGTCGATTCGTGAAAAGGTCGAGTTTATCATTGATGCGGCCCGAGCTCATGGCTGTGCCATTCGCATAGGCGTTAATTGTGGGTCAATTGATCCGGATTATAAAGAAAAATATAAAGACGATCCTGTGGAGGGAATGGTTCGCTGTGCGGTAGACCATTGCCAGATATTGGATGAGTTGAAATTTGAAAACTATTGTGTTTCTTTGAAGGATTCAGACTCTACTAAGGTGATCGACGCCAACCGCAGATTCGCAAAGGAGCGTCCTGATGTTCCTTTGCACCTGGGCGTGACTGAGGCGGGGTTACCGCCTGAAGGTATTATCAAAACGCGGATTGCGTTTGAACAACTTATATCAGCTGGGATCGGTGATACGATCCGAGTTTCTCTCACTTTGCCCAATGAGGAAAAGGGACAGGAAATTGATGTCGGTCGTGAAATTATTAAGGATATCGAAGAAGGTAGATTTCGATCAGTCCCTGAAAATTTTCTGGATGGCCTCAATATCATTGCCTGCCCTAGCTGTTCGCGGGTAGAAAATGACAAATTTGTTGAATTAGCTCAGGAAGTCCGTAAAATTACTGCATACGCTGAGAAACATAGGCTCACCATAGCTATTATGGGGTGCAGGGTCAATGGTCCGGGAGAGACCGATGATGCAGACCTCGGACTTTGGTGCGGGCCATCCAGGGTGAATTTGAAAAAGGGCACGGAAACCCTTGGTTCTTATTCATACGATGATATTCTGACCCAACTTAAAAAGGAACTCGATCTGATTATTGCCAGCGGAGCTGGTTAGGAATCGGTTTTCCAATCTTGTTCAAACAAATAAGAGCTTGTCGGGCTTTCAGGATTTAACCACAAAATAATCTTTAGTCAGGGAATCAATATGGAACTGGTCGTTGAAGAATTGGAATCATTGAAACGCAAACTGGACATCACTATTCCAGAGAATATTGTTACTGAGAGAATTGACAACGCCTATAAGGAATTGAATCGACAGATGACAATGCCTGGGTTTAGACCGGGCAAAATTCCGCGCAAAGTAATGGAGAAACAAGTTCCCATACAATCATTCACAAATATGTTTCAGGAACTATTGCAGGAATATTATGAAAAAGCTCTGCGAGAGAGTGGAATAGTCCCGGTCGGAGCTCCGGAAATTGATAACTCCGATTTCCAGGATATTAAAAAGAACAGTCCTCTTAAATTTTCTGTGACTCTGGATATTAAACCTGAAGTGAAGGTTAAGGCATATAAGGGAGTGAAAGTTAAAAAGGTGGAGGCCTCAGTGACTGAACAAGAGGTAGAGGTCGCAATAAATAGTATTCTGGATCAATATGGAAACTTTGAACATCACGAAGATGATCATAAGGCAGAGAAGGGCGATTTCCTAACAATCGATTTTGAAGGTTTCTATGATGGGCAACCTTTGGAAAACGGAAGTGCTGAAAACCATGTTGTGCGTATCGGGGAAAAGAAAATGCTCAAAGGTTTTGAAGAAGAGTTGATAGGTCATACGCTGGGAGAAGAATTTGAAGTAAAGGCAATTCTACCGGCTAATTGGGCTAATAAGATTAGCCGTGTCCGCATACCCGTGCCTGGATCAAAAGAAGCAATTCCTGATGACATTGCCGTGTTTAACGTAAAAATTAAGGAAATGAGGAAACGAATAATGCCTGAACTTACCGATGATATCGTTGAGAAGGAAGGGTATGATTCGGTGGAAAATATGAAAAGAGGTGTTAAAACCAAGCTTCAATCAATATATGAGCAAAAGGAAGAAGTTCGAATTAAAGAAGAAATCTTCGATAAAATTGTTAAAGAAAATTCAATAGAAGCCCCTGAATCAATGGTCAAAAGTGAATTGAAATTTATGATTGAGGGAATGAAGTTTCAAATTGAGCAGTCTGGTATGAAGCTCGAAGAATCAGGGTTTGACGAGGACAGGGCAAAAGACGAGTGGCAAGGAAAAGCCGAGAATAATTGCAAAGGATATCTTTTATTAGAAAATATTGGCACCCTTGAAGATATTCATGTCAGCCAGTTTGACTTGGAGGAGGAGTTTAAAGCCCTGGCTGAACAGAGTAAACAGAAAATGGAAGATGTGAAAAATAAAATGATGAGCAATCCCGAAGTCATTAAGCACACCAGCTCTAAAATTCTCGGGCGTAAAGCGATGGATTTTCTATATGCTAATTGTGAGTTTGAATATGTTGACAAACTTGATGAAAAAGAAGCCGGTAAAAAATAAGGCCTGATGACCACGACTAAATGGAATTGAAATTATGGAAAAAGTAAAATATACAAAAGTGATGAAATGCGATGATCTGGAGATCGGTAAATCGGCCATTATATCGGTTGGTGAAAAAGAGATCGCGCTTTTTAATTATAAAGGTGAGTATTACGCTATTGAAAATACTTGCCCACACCGAGGCGCACCGTTGGGTGAGGGGAGAATAGAAGAAGGAATTCTGATCTGTCCAAACCATGAATGGCGTTTTGAATTGAAAACCGGGTGGTGCCCGCAGAACCCTGAACTCCACACAGAAACGTATCCTGTTAAAGTTCACGAAGGAAAAATTTATGTCCGGTTGGAGAAACCCAAAGATCAAGTCGCCGCCGGAAGTTCGCCTACAGCTTTGCCTGCCGATTTGAAAGTAAATGTTCCTACCATTTTAAAGCCACGTAATCCAGACGAAGAACTCTAGCAGGGGGAGAGGGTGTAATGCCGCTGAGGGCGTGAAACTGCCCCGATAGAAGTGATTTAAATGGTCAGCCTATGGGGTTGTCGTCTTCGATTTCAGTCCATTTAGGGTCGCCGTGAGCTTTGTAATTTTCTGTTCCGGCGAAAGTACCTTTATGATAAATATTGCATTTGAACTTTCCTCCGCCAAATGTTTCTGTAACAAAGGCAACGGGCTCTTCAAGGTGTATCAGTTCGGGTGTTTCATACTTTCCTATCAGTTTAAACTCCATACCCATTCCTGAAGGAATCAAGACATAGAATTTAAGATTGGTTTCTGCAAGAAACTGCATCATATCCTCATCCATATGATCTCTAGTATACTCATGGCCATGCTTCTGCCTTGCACGCCGTTTGAGATAGTCTTCCAGCAGATTAAAGAACCACCAGTTTTTCCCCTTTCTTGTATCATGAAGGAAAGGATACTCAACAAACCCGTGTTTATTGATGAAGGGTTTTTTGGCCATTAACAGGTAGTCTCCACGAAAAAATTAATCAATTATAATAGATTGTAGACAAACCAGGCAAGCGCTTAGCTGATATCATTTTATATACTTAGGATCATTCATGGCATCATTTTATTCCCGATTTTATTGGCGGATTGGATTTGGGTCACGTTTGTATGATTTGTTAACGCCAGAGTCCTATGTAGAATCCATGCGTAGATTGGTGGAGTGCCTTCCTGCTGGCAAGAACACCATTTTCTTAGATGCCGGGTGCGGGTCAGGTGGCCTTATTAATATTCTAAAGCATAGAATTCAGAATGGCGTCTATGTGGGGACCGATATGTTGTTGGAGGGTCTGCTTAGTGCTCAAAAAAAGACAGATGCTGGAAATATATCGAATAACGTTTATTTTGCTCAAGCAGATTTTACTTATTCAATTCCTTTAAAAAATAATTCTGTGGATATTATTATCGCCCATTTTTCAATATATACCGTCCCACAAGAAAAGAGAGGGAATATCTATCGAGAGTTTCGTCGATTACTTAGGGAGGGAGGGACCCTTGCAGTGGTGGAGCCGTTGCCCGAATATTCTGCCAGACGTATCGTTAAAGATAGCATTCGCAGGGTATCAGCAAAAAATGAAGATATTGCCGCCTGGATTAAAAAACTATTTGTGTATCCACTGACTTATCAGTTTGGACTCAAATTCATTGAGCGTCAATTGAGGAATGGAGTTTGGCTTACGTCTAAAAGTGAGGTACTTTGTGCAGAACTTCGTGAGAACGGGTTTTCAGTTAAGCATAGTGAGGTGGTATACGCAGATTCGGCAACGCTGGTTATCGCAGGATGATTATAGGGGGATATTTATTTAGGGCTTTGTGTTTCCATCCTCCCGATAACTTTCCATTACGGCCTGGGTGAAACGCATGTACTCCACACCTGTGTTAAATGTGGTCAGTTTCACTTCTTCTTTACCCCGGATCGCGTTAATGAATTCTTCCTCGACACGCCATGAACCCTTGTCATGAGGGAGGATCTCTACTTCCTGCATAGAGTCATCTGCTTTTGCGCCATACCATAGTTTTCCATCGGGAATGAAATCAATTTTCAAGCAACCCTCTGATCCAAAAATTTTGATCGTTGGGGGAGATGCATGGAGACTTGTCTCAGTGATGAGCATGGAACCGTGTATACCATTTTCCAATTCCATTTGTACTGAAAGGTAGTCGGGGATCTCTATTGGGACCTGCTTCCCAGATTCCGGGTCAATGGCTTTATTGATAAAAATATTTCCTGTAGCACTAACCTTTATTGCGGGCACAGTCCAGCGAAGAATAGATTCGTAAATAATCCCTAAAAACATTACGTTCTCCCCGCTGTATTTTTTGTTCCTGCGCCAGTGCAACAAACCATCTAAGTTTGTTATGGAGTTAGATTGGAAATCAACCTGGAAATGTAATAACTCTCCAAGGCGACCATGGTCGATATAAGCTCTAATGGTTTTATCTGCGTGTAGCGTGAAAGGTGCTGGAACCAATTGGGCGGTGAGGTGGGGGGATGCTTCTGATGCCTGAAGCATTAGCTGTGCTTCGCTATGGTTCATTGCCATGCGGGCTTCACAAAGGACGTGTTTCCCGGATTGGAGTGCCGCGCAGGAAGCCTCGCAGTGAAGGTAAGGCCAGGTTCCTATAACGATTGCGTCAACATCTTCAGAGTTTATAATTTCCTGCCAACTGGAGCGAACTCGCGGGATATTAAACTCAGAGGCGACTTCTTTCGAAGAGGCAATGGTTCGGTTTGCGACTTCAATGAGTTCAACACCCGGAAGACCCATCAATTTTGGGATATGCATCTTCCGGGTGTTTTGACCCGCTCCGATAATACCTACTCGGATTTTATCAATCGCCATAGGCTATAGGCCTGCCGCCTTCTTGAGTGCCTTGGCCTTGTCTGTTTTCTCCCAAGTGAAACTGGCTTCTTTTCTTCCGAAGTGACCATAAGCTGCAGTTGGAGAATACCTTGGTTTGAGAAGATCAAGAGTTTTTACAATCCCTGCAGGCTTCAAATTGAAATGACCGCGAATCAGGTCTTCAAATATATCAGGATTAATTTTATGAGTGCCAAATGTATCGACAAAAACGGAAACAGGATCTGCAACACCTATGGCGTAAGCAAGTTGAACCTCTAATCTGTCAGCGGTCCCTGCCGCCACCAAGTTCTTGGCAATATAGCGAGCCATGTATGCCGCTGAACGATCCACCTTGGACGGGTCTTTTCCTGAGAACGCGCCGCCACCGTGTCTGGAGAATCCGCCATAAGTATCGACAATGATTTTTCGCCCTGTCAGACCACAGTCACCATGCGGCCCACCAACAACAAAATTTCCAGTTGGGTTTATATGGATCTTCATTTTCTTTGCCCGAAACTTTTCAGGGATCACTTTATTGATCACCAGTTCTGTGATCTCAGCACGCATTTTTTTGTTGGAGATTTTCGGGTCATGCTGAGTGGAAATAACTACTGTTTCTATGCAAACGGGTTTGTCGTTCTCATATCGAACCGATACCTGAGACTTACTGTCTGGACGCAGGTAGGGTATTTTCCCGTTTTTACGTACATCGGCTAGCTTTTTTACCAGCTTATGGGAATACATGATCGGCATGGGCATCAGTTCGGCTGTTTCCTTTGTAGCGTAGCCAAACATCATTCCCTGATCTCCCGCTCCCTGTTCTTTTTTGGAACCCTCGTCGACTCCCTGGGCTATATCCTTAGATTGTTCATCTAAGGAAACCAGCACTCCGCAGGTTTCAAAATCGAACCCCATTGTAGAGTGGGTATAGCCAATTTTTTGAATTGTATTTCTTACAATTCGTGGAATTTCTATATAACATTTTGTGGAAATTTCTCCAGCAACTACAGCATATCCTGTTGTGATCATCGTTTCGCACGCAACCCGGGCTTTGGGATCTTGCGCCAGAATGGCATCCAGGACAGCATCTGATACCTGGTCGGCAATTTTATCTGGATGGCCTTCTGAAACAGATTCAGATGTGAATAGAAATGATTTTTTCTTCATGAGTCTCCTCTTTGAATAAAAGTGTTATCTGGATTATAAAAATATTTTTGTTAAATAGA